>Ga0257127_1001969_pt1 | contig 13443 bp, 8 predicted proteins | sample SI060_135mmetaG_FD_190152 | JGI IMG/M metagenome (GOLD analysis project Ga0257127, IMG submission 190152) | Marine microbial communities from Saanich Inlet, British Columbia, Canada - SI060_135m | ecosystem: Environmental > Aquatic > Marine > Inlet | place: Canada: British Columbia | collected...
ACAAGAAACCCACATAATAAATAATTTAGTATTTTCGAATTAAAAATTTTCATTATATATTTAACCCTTATTTTTTATTCTGAATTACATAATAAATAATTCACTATATTTGATCTGCAATTTTTATTGATTTTTCTAACTCTTCCTTTATCCGTAACATATTGAAAATCGTCTAGTATATTTTTATCACCTTTTAACAATGTTAATAAATTATCAATTGATTTAAACTCTTTCATAATAACATATGCTATTTTCTGACTTACTAAGGGTATTTGCATCAACATAATTTCTCCAATATTATGAATTGTGATATTCGATTTTTTAGTACTATTGATAACGGAAGTATATGTTTTCTCATAAGATGGTTTTTTTTTCAACAATAGCGATTTATTCAAAGAGAGATTTTCTATCATTATTGAATTTTTATCTTCTTCCTTTTCTGTTGTCTCTTCAATAAAAGAGTTTTTATAATTAAATTTCCCGTACCCTTCCTTTGATATTTTTTTTGCTAATTTTATTATCATTGTTGCGGTTTCATCTATATTCATTGTTCTTAGTAATGAAAAACCCTTATAAAATAATAAGGATGCAAATGAAGAATATATTGCCGATTTGTCTACTATTCTTTTACCATATCTACACGGTTTCCAAGATGTCATATCACCCTCTATCAAATATATAATATTGTGATTATGAAATTGACTTTCGTTCAATCTATATGATTGCTCTTTATATCTCCCATCTTTAATAGATGCTGCTAAATCATTTATTGATTTTCTCTCGATTAATGTAATATTTTTTCCATTGTTTTCTAATAAAATATCACCAATATTCAGATTTTCAACAATCAAATCTATTGTTGTTCCATAATCATACATTGCCAATTTTGTTTTACATAAATTTATAAGTTCTTTCTCTCTGTAATCGATTTTTATAATCATTAAAGTTATTATTTTTGTAATTTTATATTTTAATTTTGTTAAAATATAAATGTATTTAAAAATGATTTGAAATGGAATAATAAAATTCAATGGTTCAATGAAGTGATGGCAACCGATTATGACACTTATTGTCGTTGTATGAATACAGAATCATCAAGGATTTTGCAAACATAATTATTTATTATACATATCTTTATACACTCTCTCTCTTAATTTATTGTATCTATATCCCAATAATGAAACATTACCTGGAAGAAAAAATTCTTCAATATAATTATCTAATTCACATCCAGAATAAAATGGTTCATTATTACCATATTTTTTCTTAAATTTAAATGGTTTAGTAGCACCAGTGTTTTTTGTAGTTATTGTATATACTTTTTTATTTAATATTAAATCACATAATTTATTATAAATACTTGTATATAAAATTCTATTATTGCCTGAACGATGACTTAGACCATAATTACCATAGTGTGTTGCTCGGTCATCTTGTATTAAATAATTACACCATTTTAAAACAGTGTCTGGTAAGAAAGTATCATCACGTATATCTATTAACTTGCTATATGTGTCCCAAAATAGAGGAGAATCATCTTCTCCAATACATTTATATCGTAATATAGAACTAAGAGACAATGCTAATGCATTACTCAATGTCAGGTCGACACGTTTATTAACACGCGTTGAATCACCAAACATTGAAGAAAATGTCATTCTTAAATCATGTGACGGATTATAATGATTTTTATCTTTGTAATGAAATGTTTTTGTTTTTTTATTTATAAAATTACCATCAATCATAGCAGTAGACAATCCAAAATCAATAATATACATTTTATATACTTTTGGTTTTCCTGGTGCCGCTACATTTTTATACATCATATTTCCTAAATGGAAATCGCGGTGCATAAATTTAAATTTACGTTGCAAATTTTTCAATAATTCAGCCAAACCTTTAATACATTTTATTTTATCCATATCCGAAACAGATGAATTTCCAAATAATTTATGACCATCACCATCTAATGGTTCCATACCAACAATATATTTCCATCCAGTTTTTGATCTTGCCGAAGCATATTTTGATATAAATTCAATCTTTGGAATCCTAGCCCCGGTACCAAATTGACCACGCATCTTACAAAACAACTCCATTTGCAAAATACTCTCAGAGAAAAATTCAACCGGGTCATCTGTAATAATTGATTTAAGTACAATATTTTTCTTATTATTTGTTTTTTTATTTTTAATTGTTGCATTAAATACTGTTCCAAACGAACCTTGTCCGATTTCATTGTTTAATACTACCTCATCATTTCCATATGTAAATACATTACTAGATCCCGAACCACGTGTCATAATTGGCAATGTTTTATCAAGACGTTTTAATTTAGCGTCTGTCCATTTATTAATTTTCATCTTTTTCTTGACATTATTTAATACATAACATGGGTCATTCATCCAATCATTCTGTTTTATTCCTAATTCTTTGTAATCTCTTACTGCTTTTAATACATTTTGAATCTTTTTTAATGATTTAGACCTTAAATTTGATTTTAATTTAGATCTTTTACCTTCCAATGATAGCATTTTTTTCTTTATTTCTTTTACACGTGGTTTTTTTGCTTCTTGCATTTTTTTCATATATTCTTCAAATTCTCTATCTATTTCACTAGCTCTTTTTGCTGGACTCATTTTAATATCTTCTTTTAAAACCAATCGCTTCTTTTTTTTTACCAATTGCTTCTTTTTTTTTACCAATTGCTTCTTTTTTTTTACCACTCCCTTTTTTCTTTTAATGGTTACCTTAATTTTTTTTGCCTTTGGGTCTTTTTTCACTACTTTTAACTTGCGCGTTTTTTTAACATATACCCCCTTTTGTCCCTTACTACCAGAACATACTACATAATTAATTAAATTTTTATTTTTTCTTGTCCAACAATTTGTTTTTTTTTTATTTTTTCTTCTTGAACCTTCCCTTTTGGTCATATATAATTATAATATATATAAAATTGATATAAATTTATGTTGGAAAATAATTTATATACAATGAATGGTGACAGAGAAAAAAACATATTTAATGATGGTGATGTAATCGAATCCGATGAGGGATTACTATTTAATCCATATAACGAAGTTAATATAGATATTGAAAAAAAAGATATATTATCTATATTAACTAAATTTGGATTGCCACCAATTATACATAATATAAAATTATATCAACGAGCTTTCATACACAAATCCTATACGAAACGACCAGCATTAGAAAATGAATTAGAAAATATTACAATTGCAGAACGACCAGGGAATTGTATGCGATTAAGAACAAAATCTAATGAACGACTGGAGTTTATCGGAGACGGTGTATTAGAATGCATTACTAAATATTATTTATATAGAAGATTTCCTAAAGCCGATGAAGGATTTATGACTGAAAAAAAAATCGCATTGGTTAAAAATGAACATATTGGAAAATTAGCATATGATATGGGATTAAATAAATGGTATGTTATTTCACGTAATGCTGAAGAGAAAAAAATACGGACAAATTTAAAAAAACTTGGTTGTCTATTTGAAGCATTTTTAGGTGCACTGTTTCTCGATTTTAATAAAATTAAGGTTAATGATGAAGAAAATTGGTTTAAAAATATATTTAAAACAGGACCAGGATTACAAATGGCGCAATTATTTGTAGAAAATATTTTTGAATCATTGGTTGATTGGAATAAACTTATTACGACCAATGATAACTATAAAAATATACTACAAGTTAAAATACAGAAGGAGTTCAAAGTAACACCACTTTATTTGCAAATTTCACATGACCCAGATGATGGATATGAAATGGGGGTTTATTTATCCATTAATGTTGAAATACAAAATAATTGCATTGAAAATGCAAAGTCATTTGATTATTATGAAAGTATTGAAAATATACATAAATATATTGAAAATGATATGGCTATATTCATATTTTTAGGAAAAGGGTCACATAAAATAAAAAAAAAAGCCGAGCAAATTGCATGCAAAGAAGGAATAAATATATTTAAATAAACATAGACTATAATATTATACAAGATTTATTCTCTTTTTTTTATATTTTTTAATTATATATGAATCTATTGCAACAATTAGAAAAAAAACCAAGACCTCATATTTTTCAAGAAAATGTTTATTTATTATCCAATGGGGAACAAGTGATTGCTAATGTTGAATTTGAAGATAAAAAAGAGGAATTCAAATTGAATATTAATGATGTTAAAAATGATATATTTAGATTTTTAGTTACAAAACAAAAAACACAACCGATTGAGGAAAGGGAAAAACCTTTAAAAATTAAAGTTATGCGAAAAAAAATTAAAAAGGTAACACGTCGTCTTAAATTATCCGAATTAAACCCAAAAGAGCGAGAGGAATATATAAAAAGGATTACTAAAAAACCAAAAGAAATTAAAAAAATTATACGAAAAGAAGTATTACAACAAAGCCCTAGTATTTTTAAGGATAATATTCCACCAAAACGAGAAAAAATTATTATAAAATCATCGAAATATTACATGAATAACAGGAAAAAATTTATTAATTTTATTAATTCACTTTACAATCCATATAAAAAGGAATTAGCTATTGAAAAAGAGTCTGTAACTTGTGATAGAAGGGATGCGCCATTTTCACATTTAACACATCAAAAACTGGTTAGAGACTATATGAATATATACAGTCCATATAGAGGCATTTTATTATATCATGGACTTGGGTCAGGTAAGACATGTTCGTCTATTGCTATTGCAGAAGGCTTGAAAGAATCAAAAAAAATTGTTGTTATGACGCCCGCATCATTACGTCCGAATTATATAAAGGAAATTAAAAAATGTGGTGATGAACTTTATCGAAAAAATAGCCATTGGGAATTTATAAATATCGATAAAAACCCTGATTTAGTGAATGCATTATCAAAATCAATGTCTATTGGCAAACAATTTATAAAAAAACACAGAGGTGCTTTCTTAATTAACATAAAAAAAAAAGCAAACTATAATACATTATCCATGGAAGAAAAAATATTATTGGATCAGCAAATTGACGAAATGATATTACATAAATATCAATTTATAAGCTATAATGGAATGAGAATGACACATTTGAAAGATTATTCCATTAATTTTACTAGAAATCCATTTGATAACAAAGTCATCATAATTGATGAAGTACATAATTTTGTAAGTCGTATTGTAAATAAATTAAACAAAAAGGACAGTTTATCTATGAAATTATATGAATATCTTATGACTGCTGAAAATTGTAAGATCGTTTTTTTAACAGGTACACCAATGATTAATTATCCAAATGAAATTGCTATTTTATTCAATATGTTACGGGGGAAAATCAAAACATGGAATATTAAATTAAATATTAAAGGTAGAAATAATATAAATCAAACATTTTTCAAAAAGATTTTTAAAAAAATCCATGTTATGGATTATATCGAGTATAATTCGACATTGACTGTGTTGACCATTACAAGAAACCCATTTGGATTTTATAATAAACTAGGTAGGGGATACCAAGGTGTATCACTCGACAAGAGAGGTCAAATAACCGATACACAATTTATGAAACTTGTTGAAAACATTTTAAACAAAAATAAAATAGAAATAATAAGCGGCGGAGTGTCTATAAATGAATACAAAGCATTACCCGATGATTTAGATGAATTCGAAAAATATTTCATAGATAAAATGAATTATTCTATGAAAAATAATGATATGCTTAAAAAACGTATCATTGGTCTAACCTCTTATTTTAGAAGTGCGCAAGAAAAATTAATGCCAAAATATAGCGATATTAATAATTTTCATCTTGTTAAAATTGAAATGAGTGATTATCAATTTATAAAATACGAAGCGGTTCGTTCTTTGGAAATTAAACAAAAAAAAGGACAAATGTTAAAAGCAAAAAAAGGAGGCGATGATGTCTATGCGGATAATGTTTCAAGTTATAGAATTTTTTCTAGATTATTCTGTAATTTTGTATTTCCTAGTAATAGTATTAAACGACCATTACCAACCGATTATACAAATGAACAATCAATGGAATCATTTGTTGATGATGTACAAGACCTTTTGAAACAAAATAAAGATGTGAATAAATCACCGTCAATTGAACAAAATATTCTGAATGAATCAATTATTGACAATGAAAAACCAAACTCTCTATTGATAAATGAAAAAATACAAATTGATAATAATGAATTAAATGAAATGAAAAATAATAAATCTAAATTACTTGATAAAAATGCAAATTTGTTTTATGCAAAAAAAATTAAAGAGGCATTACAAAAATTACAAAATCGTGCATTGGATTTTCTAACACCCGAAGCCCTTAAAACATATAGTCCTAAATTCTTAAATATCCTTGAAAATATTACAGATTCAGATCACCCCGGATTACATTTATTATATTCACAATTCAGAACTCTAGAAGGTATTGGTATATTTCAGTTAGTATTAGAAGCAAATGGTTACACACAATTTAAAATTAAAAAAGATTCCACTAATAATTGGATACTTGATATTGATTCTAAAAATATGGGAAAACCGATGTTTGCATTATATACCGGTACAGAAACCAATGTTGAAGAAAAAGAACTTATTCGTTCTATCTATAATAGTGATTGGGGTAATGTACCATCAAAATTGAAAAAACAACTAGAAAAAATTTCATCGAACAATCATTTTGGAGAAATTATAAAATTATTAATGATTACATCATCGGGTGCCGAAGGTATTGATTTGAAGAATGTACGTTATGTACATATAATGGAACCATATTGGCACCCTGTTAGGACAGAACAAGTTATCGGACGTGCTAGACGTATTTGTAGTCATAATAAATTACCTGAAAAATATCAAACAGTTGATGTATTTATGTATATAATGAAATTCTCACAAAGTCAGATGGACACAGACCAATCCATCAATTTAAAAAAAAATGATAAAAGTAAATTAGACGATAATACCGTTGTTACAACTGATGAAGCACTATTTGAAATTTCTACCATCAAAAAAAAATTAAATGATGCGATTTTAAAAGGTGTGAAGGAATCGTCTATTGATTGTAATTTATTTAACAGTGATAATTCAGAATCTAAATTAAATTGTTTATCTTTTGGCAATGCAACATCAGATTCGTTTGTATTTAATCCTGAATTTGGTCAAGATGATAATGATAATGTAAATAAATACAATAAAAAGGAAAAGGAATGGATTGGAAAAGAAGTCGAAATTAATGGTACATATTATGCTATTAATATGGAAACTATGGATGTATACGATCTCGAGAGTTATAAAGAAGGTCGCCCAATATTATTAGGGAAATTGGTTAAAGACGGTGACAAATATGAATTCAGGGCAATCGAATAATTTATTTTTATAATATTTTTAATATAAAAATAAATAATATGAATTAGAGTTATTGTTTTAACATAGATAATAGCAATTTATTATCTATTTTTTTTGGTATTTGTGTATTCGTTGATTTATCAATCATAACTATATTCTCGCTTTTATTATCAATTGATAATTTTAAACTTTCTATTACCATTCTCAATGAATCTATTTGTTCTCTTAATAATTTTATTGTTTCATCTTTTAATTGAATATTTGCAACATTTTTATTTTCAACATTTTTATTTTCAACATTTTTATTTTCAACATTTTTATTTTCAACATTTTTATTTTCAACATTTTTATTTTCAACGTTTTTATTTTCAACATTTTTATTTTCAACGTTTTTATTTTCAACATTTTTATTTTCAACATTTTTATTTTCAACGTTTTTATTTTCAACATCTATTTTTAAATTGTTGAGAAAATTATTAAATTTAATATTATGTTGTATATTATGTTGTATATTATTATCGTGTGATTGTGTCTCTATTTTATTGTTGAATGTAACTCTTTTATTACTCAATTTGTTATCATTGTTTTTTTTTATTAATATTGGCTGTAACTCACTTGATTTATCCAAATTTTCACCTATATTCAAAAAATTAACAGTTCCTACTTGTGGTATATCTATTTTTTCGGAATTTTTAAACCATTTATTAGCATTTTCTATATCCGTTTTTTTAAAATCTAAATCCATCACTCTCTTTTTCATTATCTCTGATAATTTTTTATCAATATCACTATTATCAATATCATTTTTATCTGAAAAATCAATTTCAGACGGGTTTTTATTTTTAAATACATTATTAAACTCTTCTTGTTTTTGATTATAATGTTTTTTCATGTCTTCTTGACGTTTTTTCTGTATTTCTTCAGCTTTATATAACATATTATTCTTATTATTCAATTGTTTATTATAAATGTTTGGATTAATAACCGGCTTTCTAGCGGTTTCTTTTTCCTGTTTAATTAATCTTACCATACCATTCATTGTTTTTTTATTTAAACTAATGATTGAATCGTTCGGTTGAATCGTTTGTTTTATTTCATTTATTTTTTGTTCAAAGAGAGAAAATATTTTATTATACTGATTATTTTCTAATCCTGAAAATAAATTATTATCCATCAATACACCCCATATAAGACCTTTATTTTTTTTACTTTCATATTTTTTTATTATATTCATTTATATATTATTTATAACTAGTGTTTATATTTTTGTCTACAAATAAATTATATATTGAAATGTATTAAAAAAATATATAGAATATTATTAATGTCACTGCATCATTTATTAAAATCATTCAGAAAATTAAACCGGATTGGCGATAATATTATTGTAACTAATATGATAATTAAAAATATAGAAGAAAATAAAATACATCAAAATAATGATGCATTAAATGATATACCTGAATATATGACAATTCCAAATTCACCCGATGTAAGAGATATACTTTCAACTATACCGGATGATGAAATGTATAAACATCTTGATTTCTTACATCATTCACAATATAAACAAATTTCTTTTTTTGAAAAAAACATGGATAAAACAATAATGTACTGGGATAATAACAAACTATGTCTTAATCAATATTGGACTGGATATTAAATTATATTTGTGACCGATATTAATTATAATATATTGTAAGATAATTTAAAAATATTATATTATCTTATATAATACATATGGGATCGGGTATATTACCAGTAGCAATACACAATAACAAATTTTATTTTTTATTTTCAAGAGAAGTTTATCATAAAAATGATGATGATAATGATGATACAAATAGATGGAGTGATTTTGGAGGAAAAACAGAAAAAAATGAAACAGATAAAGAAACTGCGTTAAGGGAAGGATTCGAAGAATCAGGTGGTTTTATTGGAAACAAGAAAAAACTTAATTATTTAATTGAGAAAAATTGTGTTACTACTATTAATTGCCATAAATATAAATCATTTATTATTATGATAGATTATGATGATACATTACCAAATCGTTTCGAAACCGATTTTAACAATATTAAAAAATTAAATCCTGAAAAAATATGCAAGGATGGATTGTATGAAAAAGATAAACTCAAATGGATTGAATTTTCAGAATTAAAATTATACAACAATTATTTCAGGAAACACTATAGACGGATTATCAACAAAATAATTAAAACACGAGCATTCCACTTACTATAATGTTTTTTTTCGTATTTTTTTAAATATTTTAACAATATAAATGAGTTGCTTATTTAATAGTTTTAGTTATTTTTTAAAACAAGACAGTACAAATATTCGAAATAGAATTTGCGATTATTTACAAGAAAATAAACCCATAATAGATGGTCTAGACACAAAAATAATTTTGGATATGGATCGTCCAAATTATATACAACATATGAGAAAAACGAGTACTTGGGGTGGAGCTATTGAAATACAAGCAGCGTGTAACATATGGCATTTATCTATTATTGTTCATAATATAAGGGATAATAACAGAAATAAAATTGAATTCTTACCCATTGATAAATCCAATTGTAAAAAAATAGAAATTACATGGAGTGGTGGACATTATGAACCAATCCGAAATTAGATTTGATAAATGATTTTATAATATACATTAATTATTAATATACATTAATTATTAATATACATTAATTATTAATATATTTAATTATAAATATATTAATTACATAGTTATATGATATCTACTTCCTTATTGTTTTCTTCCTCTTCACTTTCCCTTTTCTCTTAGTTCGTGTTTTCTTCCCCTTCCCCTTCACTTTCTTTCTCTTCCTTATTGTTTTCTTCCCCTTCACTTTCCTTTTTCTCTTAGTTCGTGTTTTCTTCCTCTTCACTTTCATTTTTCTAGTACCCCCCGTTTGATCTATTATTGTTAAAATATTATTAAAAACATCTGTAAAATCTTCCCATCCTTTTATTGTTTTCTTCCCTTCTTTATATTTTGTATATCTCTCTTTTAAAATATCACTAAATTGTGGTAATGAATATGGAGTTTCTATATCATTTAAAATATTATACAATATATCCAATACAATAATAAATTTTAATTTGTTATTTGGAAAATTAATCCAATTTCCATATAAATTTGATACTATATTTCGACCTTGACATTGTTTGCTTCTACGTCCTTGATTTGTTACATTGTATGTACATAAATAAAATCCATCTTTACACGATGAATCCATCACACATACTTGTTCTAATAAAGTATTTAATAATTGTGTAATACCATTCCATCTTTGAAATGTGTTATCTTCCACCCAATAACCATCTTCTTCTTGCATTGTTCTAATCATTACTAAATTCATATTCCATATATCATATATTTCATATATAGTTGACTCTAATTTTTCTTCATTTTCTATTTTATTACTTCCAGTAATATAATCACTCCATAAATTAATACTAGGAGTGTTATATTTTATACTATTTTTTAATTCGATTAATTCGTTTAGTACCCCACCTATTTTAGTAGTCATATCTTGGTCCCATGACTTATTTTCGGGAGATACTAAATTATTTAATAAATTATTCGCATTATTATACTCTAATTTATAATATTTAAGATGCTTCAATATATTTTTAATATCCATACGAAGATCATATACTGAATAATTTTTATCCTTCTCATTTATATTATTATTAATGTTATTAATACATTGCTCTATTTCATATTTAACATAATATCCTGGCATCATTTTTGTTACAAACGAACTAACAAATTCATGTGAAATTAAACAAATTCTATTTAATATTTCATATAATCTAATACCTTGTACATCTTCTTCCCTTTTTCTTATCCGTTGTTGTTTCATTCTGTCTACTTTTTTTTGTTTTCGTATATTTACAGTTGTTTCTTGGCGCCTATTGCGTCCTTTATCCAAGTCAACACCCTTTTTATATTGATTTCTACGATCTTTCCATTCATCTTCACCTTCACCTTCACCACCAATTTGCTGTTTTGGAAATAGGTCATCTAAATCATTACTTAAAGTTACAAATGCTGTTTTAATATTAGAACTATTTTTTCTCCAATTATTATTCTCAAATTCTTTTTCAATCGTATCATTTAAACTATTAAATAATAATTGTATATATTCGTTCATTGAAACCTTATTCGGACCATAATTAGGTTCATTAAATTTTTTAGACTTAAAAGTATTAAACATTACATTATCAATTTTAAACGACTCCATTATTTTATTATATTTTTCACCCACACCACTTAATAATGGCCAAATATTTTCTCTCCATTTTCTTTTTGTTTTTTTATAATTAGTTTTTGAATAGATCTTAGTAGTAGAATCAAATCCTGATTTTAATAATATATATATGAAATTATGCAATTGACTTTTATAGTTGAAAAAATCACTTATAGGAGACATATCCATTTCTTTTGTTGATTTTAAATAATATTCCCCTGGCCTGGTTTTATATTTTTTAAATATATCAAATAATTCTATTTTGTTTTTAATACCCTGTTTAGTCGTTTGTGTTAGAGCACCATCGTCTATTTTAAATGTGTTACCTATAGCATTAAGTAATTTAATTAATTTTCCATGTGAATTCATTATACTTTCCTTTTTTTCCTTATATTGTTTTATATATGGTAGTGTATTATTTTTATAATACGCACCAGTTTTATCTTCTTCAATAATATCTTCTTTCTTGGCATCTTTTAATTTATCTATATCTATTGTAATATTGTTTATATCTTTTAATGTATAATTGATAAGACTATCACATTCTAATATATAATAATATATATCAAAACATTTACATCTTAATAAATATGACATTATTTTTACTGGTATATAATCAATATCATTATTCCATGTATCATACCAATAATATTTATCAGTAACAGCTTTTTGCACATTTTCCGCAATTTTGTTTATAGATTTTATATTTAATGAATCATTATTAAGTATTTCACTTAATTTTTCAAGCATTTTTTCATCATTTGAAAGTCCCTTTTGAAATTGTTTAAACAAATTGTCTGCTGTTATTTTTAGATTACCTTCTGGAAACCTAAACAAAGCAATTTTATGTTCACTTCCACCAATTCCCTGTAATATACATGGTTGTTTAATTTCTCTACATTTCGTAGAACACAATACGTCGCCTGTACCCAATGTAATATATTTAACAAATCCATCCTTCTTTATTTTATTGGCTTGTTCTATTTGACCATAATCACCATCTCGTTTCATATCTGTTAATAATCCAAATACATCATTTATATAATTTTTGTCAATACCAGATTCCTTTATTGTTAATTCACCCATTTCTTTTCCTATATTTTTAATAACACCATGAGGTTTTATTTTTTGAAGTATACTTGGTAATGCACCTAATTTTTTCATCCCATCCAAATTTAATCTATAAAATAATTCACCCAGATAAGATACACTTGGTCCCTGGGGTATATTTTTCCTATTCCACGTAGAATAATCTATTAATTCATCTTTTCCATCTCTTAATTTAATATCTACAGCAAATCCAGTCGGGTTATGTTTTCCATATCCTCTATCTTGATAATTCAATTGAAATATATTATTAGAAAAATACGTTGAATTAGCTGTGAATATTGAATCATCATCATTATTTCCCGCAAAATAAAATCTTCGCTGTTTTGCTGCAATATCCCCAAATGGTTTTATACTTGAAATTGCTGAATCTGCTATATTTTGCGGTGTTATAATGGCACCTACTTGGTTCATTTCAGACATCAGCTTCCCTATTTTCCCTGAACCTGCATCGAATGTGAAATAAAATTTATCTTGTATTGTCGCCAATGGATACATATATTTAAGGATAAAATTACCGATTTTTATCCTTGCTTGTTTTTTTGTCATATTAGTACCACTAATTGACCCCGATGGTTTTTTTATAGAATCCCATGTATATTTATAATCCGAAAAATTTCCATTTCCAATACATAGTATATTATTGGTAACATCAAATTCTTCAGCCGATATTTTGTCATTTATTATATCTTCAAAGCTTATTACATTATTAACAGC
>Ga0257127_1001970_pt1 | contig 13441 bp, 11 predicted proteins | sample SI060_135mmetaG_FD_190152 | JGI IMG/M metagenome (GOLD analysis project Ga0257127, IMG submission 190152) | Marine microbial communities from Saanich Inlet, British Columbia, Canada - SI060_135m | ecosystem: Environmental > Aquatic > Marine > Inlet | place: Canada: British Columbia | collected...
TGCATTGCTCTGTGCTAAATCTCCAGCATCAATTTTAGTGACCTTTTTGGCGTCATTTAAACCAACTAATTTTGAATTATCGCCCATAAACCATCTTATTACGAATATTAATAATAACACTACTACGACACCCATTGTAATTTTCATAACAGATACAGCCATAATATATAATATACAGTTAGAAATTTTCTAAATCACTGGAGGATTTAATTGTTTTACCGAAGTATATAACCAAGTAATTTTTGCACGAGAAATCGCTTCCTTATAATAATTTACATTGCATATACCTCCGTATATACCATTTGATGTACCACACGTCATCATAGTATTACTATTATAAGGAATAGTACCAGGTGTAGATGATACTAGTTCATTGTTGATAAAAATATCCATTGTAGCACCGTCATAATTCACAACGACATGATTCCATTTTTGCATTCGGAATTCGTTCGTTTCGTACAAAATACTTTCATTTTTGTCCTGCGTCTTCAACATGATCTTGAGTTTGTTTTTAGTTACATTGAATAAGAAATTTGGCTTGTCGCCTATATTCAGTAAGGATGTATATTCATCATAACTAGAATTTGTCTCAGGAGGAAAGGAATCTATGTATATCCATCCTGATACGGCGTATTTATATTGAAATTTATCATCCACGTAATTCACATCACTAAATGATCCTAAATTTGTCTCGTTATTTAAAACGGTTGGTTCATTTATCAGTTGATTTGAATTATGAGATAAAAATTGTTTTACTATCCATGGGTATATGAGATATAATCCCACGAGTAACAATTCTACGAGAAACACAATCATGATGGGTTTTGTAGTAATTTGGTATTGATATTTTAAATAATCGACCAAGTCTAGTAACAAGCAAGGAATATACGTTATTAATTTGACCAGTAATTTACTCCATGTTGGGGGGCTATCACTATGTTTTCCATCGTGAATTCCAAAGTATTTAACAGCCATGGTTATCATGCCAATAATTATCAGCGCATTAATACCGAATAAAAAGTAGGCACTGAAGTTGGTGTAATAAGACGCCAAGTAAAAAATGAAATATAGCACCGCGATTACTAAAGCAAAGGAAACAAACGTAGTAGCCAGTCTGCCAAAATAGCTAAGAGCTCCAGCTGTTTCTACGTTTTCAGTTGATTGTTTTTTCTGTAGATAAAAAAAGAAGGTCATCATTATTAAGAATCCACCTAACATGCTTAGAAAAATACTCACTCCTCCGTTATTCTCCGTAATAATATTATATGGATTGGTTGTAAAAACGATAATAATGGTAATAATATAGACTAAAAGTCCTAGAAGAAACCCAAACTCCATCTTGTAATTTTTTACATAATAAAGCAACATTTTACCAATATAGTATACAGCATTCATCATTTTTCCACCAAAATTGTCAGCAGTATTATCATATGTAGGTGGTAGTTCCTTTTTTTCAGTCGTATCAGTTCCACCATTCATATTATTTGTCGTTTGTTGTTTTACATTCTGTTTCACACCATGTTTTTCATTCGATTTTCCCATTAATAAACTGTTAGAAATAAATTAAAGATGTTATTTTATTAAAGGTTTTCCATAGCTGTTTTTTTTCCATGACAATCCCTACATAAAGCTACTAAATTATCCACATGATTCGATCCACCATTATCTAATCGTATTTTATGATCTACTTCAAACCACGCTGGTAACTGCTTTTGACAATGACCACAGTTCCAACTTTGCTGAGAAGCAACAAATTTCTTTTTGGTTTCGCTAACACATCTTTTTGTTCCAGTTTTGCCGGATTCCATCATACGGTTAATTTGATGTTGTTGGTTGGGAACTCCTGTTCCATTACCCATTCCTCCGCCTCCACCACCCATTCCACCACCTGTGAAAGGGGTTTGGTTGGTAAAATCAGTAAAGGGTGTAAAAATATCCAACGTAGATTTAGCGCTAGGCATGAATTTTACTATATTAGATAACTCTTGTACTAAAGAATGAGATTGAGTGGGGTTTTTTTTCAGAAAAAGATAAATACTTAATCCGGCAAATGCAAAACCAGCCATTTTAAAATACTTTTGCCAAGATTGCAATAGTTTTATATAATTTCCATCATAATATGTATTTGCTATAAAAAATCCGGATACTGCTAAAACTAATAATTCTAATTTCATATAATATTTATAAATGTTTTTTTATAAATATTATTGTCGTAAATCATCGTTTTATTACAATATTCACTTGGACTTGGACTTTGATCTACTAGACTTTGATCTACTAGACTTTGATCTACTAGACTTTGATCTACTTGACTTTGTTCTAGTCTTGGACCTAGGAACTTGTATAGGCGAAACTCTCAAATCTTTCGTAATAGAATAATTGCGTTTTATGGAAGACGCCGACATTTTATTATCGTAATTAATAATTTCGTTTAATTCATTAATAGCATTTGTTAGTTTATTTATGTCTATTTTCTCTCCACCATTTGAATATATATGCTCTACTATAAGAGATCGTATTCTGTTCAGGTATATTTTTTTTGTTTCTTCTTCTAATTCTATGTTTTCCAATTTTACTTCGAACAAATTGTAATAAATTGTCATTAATCCAAAGATATCACTATTATATAGGTAGGCTTCCATAAAATAAGAATTCATATCGAATACCATAGAAGGAGAAGTAAATTTCATTAAAACATCAGTTATGTAATTTGATAAATAATATAGATAATAACCATATTCAATTAGATTGTCTTTCTTTATTTCAGATAAAAAGGTTTCGTCACTGATACCTGGAGAGAAAATCATTTTAAATAGTATCACATTATCGTCATAATATCCGTAATAACGAGCCAATTTAATTAAATATTCATTAACCACGTAATTTCGGACATTCATTCTATTAAACAGAATAATTCCATCTTTTACACGTTGTAGAAAAACGTCGTAATTCATTTTAAATTCTTCTGATAACATCATGGAAGAAAAAGGCGTATTAAATTGTAATGGGCGATTCATGATTTCATTGGGAATTTTACCGTCTTTTACTACACCGGATAAACCCCAGTCAATAATACGCGCATCCATATTCGCATCAATCATAATATTTCTATCTTTTAAATCATTATGAATTACACCTGCTTCATTCATTGGTCGGACACCGAATTTTATCAACTTTACCATTAATTCGTTTAATAAAAATAGTTTTTTCCTGCTAATCGCACCTTTTTCAACCAACCAATCTTTTAAATCCATACCAGCGTCGGGCATGTTCAAAATAGTCAAACGATCCAATCTACTATTGACATTTTTTTCATTGATATTGTATCTTGTTAAAGCGTAACATTTTTTGTCAAAATGTTTCATGTCTTCACTAGTTAATTTATCCGGTTTGCACATTTCCACGCCTAATAAATAATATTTTTGATAATTTTTTATCTTACTTAATTTTACTTTAATTTTCTCTATTTCGCTCATTTCTTGCTTACCGTGTTTTTCTACAGACATTTTACTGACACCTTCGATTCTCTCCGTCTTTCCTTTACACTTTAACGCAGGTTTAAAAATACAACCGAACCCACCTGATGCCAAGGCTTCGCCACCCAATCTACTTCGCCCCCTTTTTATGGTTTTACGATTCGTATTATTTTTATTCTTACGCGAATCGTGGTTTAAATAATTATTTTTTATATTTGATTCTATATGTTTCCTTGTTTTATGATTCAATCTATTATTATGTTTATTCATTCTTTATATTTACAAGAGAATAATTATTTTTTATACAAGTAGTATCCGCCAACAAATAGACCAATAATAATAACACCAAAAATCAGTTTCTTTCGATACTTTATTTGCTCACGCAATACGATTTCCTTTGGTTTATACATGTCATAATACGCATCAAGTGCTTCAGTCATAGTGATTTCATCTTTGCCTATTTGAACATTTATTTTGTTGTGAATAAAATGAACCCATTTTAGAAATGAATCCTTTCCTTCTAAATAAGGCGAAACAGGATATTTGTCGATTAAACTACTAAATTTATTTCCAATTTGTGGATGAGGAATAAAAAGAGGCAGATTTATAATAAAATCATAATATTTCTTTTGCGTAACCTCGTTTGCTTTCAGAGGATAGGACACTGCCATTGTCATTAAGATAAACCAAAAATGTGGCCCCCATACAATTGGATCAAACGATTTTTCTGTCATTAATTAGAAACGATATAAAAAGATAGACAAATAAACATATAACGAACTATGAATACTAATACTAATAATAATAATAATAAATCATATAATTTTTGTAATAATTGTGGAAAAGGTGGTCATGTATTTCATATGTGTAAACATCCCATAACAAGTATTGGTATGATTATATTTAGGATGTATGAAAATAAAATTCAGTTTTTGATGATTAAGCGTAAGCATAGTTTAGGATTTGTTGAATTTATGCGTGGTAAATATCCGCTTCATAATTACGAATATTTGATAAACATATTTAATGAAATGTCGAATTACGAAAGAGAGTTGATAAAAAATGCTACATTTGAAGAATTATGGACATATTTATGGGGAGAGCAGTTTGGTATTCAATACAGAGGTGAAGAACGTATATCAAGGGATAAATTCGACGCATTGAAATCAGGAATCGATACAAAAGTTGCATATAATTTAGAGACAATTCTTGAAGAAAGTCAATCCACTTGGACAGATACAGAATGGGGGTTTCCGAAAGGGAGACGTAACTATCAGGAGAAAGATTTAAGCTGTGCATTACGTGAATTTGAAGAAGAAACCGGTTTTTTAAGAGCAAATGTTCATTTAGTTCAAAATATAATTCCATACGAAGAAATATTTACTGGGTCAAATATGAAATCCTATAAACATAAATATTTTGTAGGTCATATTGATTCAAACGTAAAACCAACTCATATGTACCAAGAAACTGAAGTGAGCGACATGAAATGGTTACCATTTGATGAATGTATAAAGTATATTCGGCCTTATAATGTAGAAAAAATGAATATTCTAAGTAAATTAAGTAATGTATTAAAAAATTACCAGTTATATTAAATAAACCAAAAATATATTAATAGTTATACATTATATTAGTAATATATAAGTGTTATGGAAAAACAAAAAAAGAGAAAACCTGTAAAATTAAGATTAAAAAAAGATATTCCATCTTTAACAGAAGAGAATATCGAATCCGTTTTCAATGAGAATTTTGAAAAGATTGATTTAGACGACGTTGATTACAATACTTTTTTAAAGAATAAGGAGATTTTAAACCAAAAATATATTTCTGAACATGAAAACCAGTTTTCTAATTTATATCCATCCCTAGACGATACTGACTTTAATATTAAAATAGCGGAAAAAAAGGAATTTAACGAAACCACGTATGATGGCACTATTTACGACATAGAAGAACAGGCAAAAAAATTATGCGAAGCCGATTTCGAATTGGTACCTCATCAACTATTTGTCCGCAACTTTTTAAGTTTTCAAACACCCTATAATAGTTTGTTGCTGTACCATGGATTAGGTACTGGCAAAACATGTAGCGCAATTACAGTATCAGAAGAGATGCGAACCTATTTAAAGCAATTGGGAATTGCTCAACGTATTATTGTTGTTGCCTCTCCGAATGTTCAGGAGAATTTCAAGATACAATTATTCGATGAGAGAAAGTTGAAATTAGTAGATGGATTATGGAATTTAAGAGCATGTACTGGAAACAAATATTTGAAAGAGATTAATCCAATGAATATGAAAGGGTTGTCAAAAGAAAAGGTAATAAAACAAATAAATAGTATTATTCAAAACTCGTATTTGTTTCTTGGTTACATTGAATTTGCAAATTATATAGTAAAAAAATCTGATTCGGACGAGGATGATCCAAAAAAGCGCAAAGCGGAGATGATACGCAAGTTAAAAAAACATTTTAGCAATCGTTTAGTTATTATTGATGAAGTTCATAATATTCGAATAAGCGATGATAAACAAGACAAACGCGTGGCGCAAGAATTATTTAAATTGGTCAAATATGTGGATAATTTGAGACTATTACTTCTCTCTGCTACACCCATGTACAATAGTTACAAGGAGATTGTTTGGCTTCTCAATGTAATGAATTTAAACGACCAGCGATCTACATTTGAAATAAATGAGGTGTTTGACAAAACTGGAAATTTGCTAATAAAACCAGATGGAACAAACGCTGGAGAAGAATTATTGAGGCGAAAAGCCACCGGTTATGTTTCCTTTGTACGTGGTGAAAATCCATATACATTTCCATATCGCATATTTCCTTCTTTATTTTCTATTGGGAATACATTTAAACAATTGTCTTATCCGACAAAACAATTAAACGGAAAGATGATTATACAACCATTGGAACATTTAGACGTATATGTAAATGTATGCGGTGCATTTCAAGAAAAAGGCTACAACTACATTCTTGCTACAATCAAGGAAAAAGCTGGAAAAACAAAAGCAGGTCTACCTAGTTTTGAAAATATGGACTCATTTGGTTATACTATTTTACAAAAACCACTTCAAGCGCTCAATATTGTTTATCCAAATAAAATGTTGGATGTTGCAAAACCAATCATTGACACTAAAATATTATTAGGAAGTGAAGGTTTAAAAAGAACCATGAAATATACGGAAACGACTAACCCACCTACTAGAAAGAATTTCGAATATAGAAATAAAGATTTCGGTGATTTTTTTGCACCGGATAAAATTGGACAATATAGTTCAAAAATCAAAAGCATCACTGATAATATTCTCAATTCAGACGGTATTGTCCTTATTTATAGTCAATTTATTGACGGTGGAGTCGTACCCATAGCTCTAGCTCTAGAATCACTGGGTTTTACTCGATTTGGAACAAAAGCCTCCAATTTATTCAAGACTCCTCCTCATAAACCAATTGATGCGAAAACATTTTTAACAAGTGACGAAATGGAGAATCCATCCGATTTTACACCTGCTACCTATACCATGATTACTGGTGAAAAGGCACTATCGCCTGACAAGGTATTTGATTTGAAAAATCTAACTGACGAAGACAATAAAAACGGAGAGAAAATAAAAGTAGTCATTATATCGATGACTGGTTCAGAAGGTATCGATTTTAAAAATTTAAGACAAGTTCATATATTAGAACCATGGTATAATTTAAGTCTGATTGAACAAATTATAGGTCGTGCTGTGAGAACATGTAGTCATAAACAGTTGCCGTTTAAAGACCGCAACGTGGAAATATTTTTATACGGAACCATTATGACAGATACAGAAGAAGAAGCAGCTGACCTATATATTTATCGTTTGGCTGAATTAAAAGCAGTTCAGATTGGTCGTGTAAGTAGGATATTAAAAGAATCATCTGTAGATTGTATATTAAATATCGACCAGACAAATTTTACAGAAGAAAATATGAATACGATTGTGAAGCAACAATTATCTAATAAAAAAGTAATCGACTTTCCTATAGGCGACAAAGCCAATACAGTTTCGTGTGATTATATGGATACTTGTAATTTTAAATGCAAACCATTCAAGAAAATAACAGAAGCAGATATCAAATTAGATACCTATGATGAAAGTTTTATCATCGTCAACACTGACAAGATTATTCAGAGAATCCGCGATTTATTCAAAGAAAAGTTCTTTTATAAAAAGGATAAAATGATAAGTGAAATAAATGTGGTCAAAAATTATCCACTTATTCAGATAAACGCGGCTTTGACTGTATTAATTGATGATCAAAATGAGTATTTAACTGATAAATATGAGAGATTGGGTCATTTGGTCAATATCGAGGAATATTATTTATTTCAACCGATAGAACTGAACAATGAAAACATCAGCGTATTTGACAGAAGAAATCCAATTGATTACAAACATAAAGAAATTGTTGTACCAATTCAAATGAAAAAAGAAGAACCTTTCATTTCAATGAGTAAAGACAAAATCGATTTGAAAAAGAACAAAGATGAACCTATTAAAAATACTGGAACTAAAATAATCAAAGAGTGTAGAGAGAAATATAATACATCTATGAGTGACATAACAAAGAAAAAACGAGGTGAAGATGATTGGTATCATTTTGTAGCGGTATTGAAAAATACAAATTCTTTTAAGAATATGGAAATGAGCGACGACGATTACAATCAATTTATTGTTTCCCATATTTTAGACTATTTAGTATTTGAAGATACGAAAGAAGTATTAACTTATATTTATTTTAAACAAGACAAATTAACGGATTTTGAACAAGAAATTAAGAAATATTATGATGACCTGATGTTAGAGTACAAAGGTATTATAGGTATCATATTGCCCAAAGACAACAAACAACATTTACTGGTAAAAGGTAGCGATGAGTGGAAGTCAGGACAACAAGAAGATTATACTGATTTAGTACCAGAATTAAAAAAACTCGTTATACCACTGACCAATTACAATACACTTGTAGGGTTTATAACCATGTTTAAGAAGGATTATAATATATTCAAGGTAAAGAATTTGGATGATAAGCGAAGCAAGGGTGCTAGATGCGACCAAGCAGGGAAATCCGAAACCATCAAGTTGTTAAACGAGATTATGGACGATACTGTATATTCATCAGAGAATACAAAAGGCAGAAACAAAATAGAATTTTGCGTGTTACAAGAGATGTATTTGCGTTATTTTGATAAAACATCCAAGAACAACAAAAGATGGTTTGTAACACCTAGCGAGATGATAATAAATGGCATTGAAAAACTATCATTTCAATAAAATTATCATTTCAATAAAATTATCATTTCAATAAAATTATCATTTCAACTAATAATATAATTAAAAATTGAATAATAGAATTAAAGATTAATTTCTTATAATATAGTAATAATGGAGATATCCAAAGTCAAAAAAGATTTTCGCAAAAATAGAGAGGTTGGTGTTTATATGAACACGCTTCTATCGCGTAAAATTCAAATATCATTTAATAAGATAGGTAAGAATATTAAGGAAGTGCTTGAAAAGTCGGTAAAGCGAGATATAGAAGGAAAATGCACAATCGAGGGATTTGTAAAATCCGATTCCACAAAAGTATTAACATATTCAAGTGGTGTTTTATTTGAGAACAAGGTCGAATTCGATGTCGTTTTCGAATGTTTAGTATGTTGTCCAGTCGAAGGAATGCTTATTAAATGTAACGTGAAAAACAAGACGCAGGCCGGTATTCGTGCTGTAATTGGATCAGGAGCAGGAACAGGAGCAGGAGCAACAAGCGACGAAAAATCGCCTGTTGTCGTATATGTTAGTAGAGACCATCATTACAACAATAAATATTTCAATACAGTGAATGAGAATGACGAAATTACAGTTCGTGTTATTGGTCAAAGATATGAATTAAACGACGAGCAAGTGAGTGTAATTGGTGAAATAGTAGAACCTAAAACGGATAAAATAAAAATAGATAAAATGAAGAAGAAACCAAGATTAGTTATTTCGGAAAACATTTAAAAACATTCTTATTTATTATATAATGAGTAGTGAATTGAATACTATAAAAGAACGTATTGAGAATTTGAACAAGTTTCATCAAGTGGAAATTCTCAAGTTATTGAAAATATCTGACAATACAACCCTGAATGAAAACAAAAATGGCGTATTTATCAATTTGACTAGTTTAAGTGACAAAGTGATTTTTGAGTTAGATAAATATTTGGATTATGTCGAAAAACAAGAGACGCAGTTGGGTGAAATCGAACAACAGAAAAGTTTGCTGTCTAATACATTTTTTAAAGATAATAAAGATAACGCGTCTATTACATTAAATGCAGAGATCTAGTGAGCTAATAAATGGCTTTAGTAAACATATGCTAACATTAAAAAATATGTCTAGTATTAGCATAATAACGAATGAAGTAAATACTCGAAAACCTACAAAGGTTGCTCCGAAAAAAAATATTACAATTGTAAATGATATTTTTTTCCCAAAACAACGAGACCAACTATTTTGGTGTTTTTATGTTATATTACATGGTCAAATAGAATACGACATACTTACTAGTTTTTTTACTTTGGAAAAAGAAACGAAATACAAGTGGATCGAAGTTTTTCGCGGAAGAAAGGAGCTGTTTAAACCTATCAAGGTAAGTAGAAATGTAGTCGAAGATGAATTGGCAAATGCAAAAGCCATCACGATGGCAACCGTGAAAGCGTTATGTCACTTGAATGATGTAAATGTTTTTTATGTTGATGATAAGAAATATTATGAAATTACGACAAATAGCGAAAAACCATTTTACCTTATTGAAAAAGTAGATGGACGATATGGATTAAAGGAGAAAATACCAATTGAAAAAATAGAGTACTATAGAGAACATTATTGGAAGTTGGAGAACTTAGATAAGCCTTTAAAAGCAGTATCGAGTTACAAGGCGAGTGAGCTGAAAGACATTTGTAAAAGATTACATATTGAATCATTAAACCTGACGAAACCTAAAATGTACGAAAAAATATTGAGTAAATTATAAGTTGTATTACACTTGGTAATTTAAAAATTGAATTCGTTTAATAAATAAGTATTAAATGAATTAAAATAATAAACAATGAAAGTAACAAATACTGATTTACTCAATAATAGATATAAATATTCTATTGAAATTCTCGAACAGAATATTGTGGAAAATCATCTTGATGAAAAAATACTATTAGCAACACAAAAACTCACTCCAGAATTTTGTGTTAAATATATATTGGATTTAGATATTGAAGGAGGTGGAGAAGAATCGTATATATTTGATGTTTGTTATATATTAGAATTTCAAAAACATATAACAGAAAAAGAATTAATGGATTTAATATCTACTTAAAATTTTTAGATAGAAATAGAACTATTTATTAATGTCTCTTGGATTTCCTCTTGAATTTTTTGGATCTTTTGGATCTTTTGGTTCTTTTGGATCTTTTGGATCTTTTAGACTTTCGTGTTCTTCTTTTACCGCCCCCTAGATATTTTCCTATTTCATGTCGTAGTTCATAAGGCATTGTTCCATCACCTACATTCCCTACATCTTTTTCACTCATAACCATAGCTAGGTTTTTCCTATCTTCTTGTCTTTCCAAAACTTTTGGAATAGTCTGTGCGACAATATTTTGTTTTAATAAAAAATCGTCTTTTTTCTTTTTTATTTCTATGTGTTTTTCTATCAAATAAGGAATACCAGATTGGTCTTGGTCGTCTTCTTCCAGTCCTTCTGCCAGTAACTGTTCTTCGTTTGTTACATCAGCGCCATTTTCAAGTAATAATTCAATGACATCATATTCTCCAGAATTAATTGCGTGTATAAGTGGTGTATCACCATCGTTATTCAGAGCATTCACATTAGCTCCGTTATTTAAGGCATCTTCAACTTTGTCTGCATCATCAATATCAATTGCATCAAAAAGATATTTATCCTTTTCTTCTTGAGCTTCTGAATTTCCTCCTCTTTGTCTTTTCTTGGTTTTTCTAAAATTATTGGGTTTTCTATGATATTTTCGTGTTGCCATCTACTACTATATATATCTATTTTTATTTTTAATTGATTTAGATCAATACGTATTTTTAACATTTCTTGGATTTCCTTTTTCTGGTTTTTATTTTTAGTCGGTCGCGATTACATAAATCACTAAAATAAGCACAATTAAAATTAAAATTGAAAACGTATTTAAAATAATATGTTCAAGTATATATACACAATGCCGGAATTAAATCCCCAACAGCAGTTTGATACTATTGTTAATAAATATTTAGAAAATGTTGTTAGATTAAATGATGGCGTACCTGAATTTGAAATTCGTTTTGGAACACGTGGAATAAAAAGAATTTCCAAAATCGATTTCGACAACGTAATTCAAAAACTAAAATCATCTGGATTCGAATTAATGGATGTCAATGCATATTCATTGAAAATGCAAAGTGATTTCTTAGACAAGAAAACTGGTCGAACAAAAGAATCAAATGTGCGTGTCGAATTAAATGGTATTCATCATATTCAACAATATTGTGAAACGAATTCACTTGATAAAACGTTTCCGACTTTTACACAAAAACAATATGCAAAGGTAGATGGTAATCCGGTATATCCTGTCGATATATACGATTTCAACTTGCGTGCCTCTTTTCAAACAGAGAAACTAGTTCCTGCCCACAGTGCGTTTGCAGAAAGCATCATTTCTTCTTGGTCCGAGTATAAAAAAACATCGTTTCGTTATTTAAATCGTACTTCATTTATTCATAAGGATTTACCTATTCGATTTGATTTGAGTATTGTAAAGGAAGGTGAAATGGAAGAGAAAGAATTTCGAGGAAGAAAACGATTTGTGTCTAGACCTGAATATACTATTCAAGCAGCCAAAGTATTTGATAATGAGGAAAAATATGAAATTGAATTAGAAATTTTGAACAATAAAGTCGGTGCTGGAACTAATTATTCAGATAGCAGAACATTGTCCAAGGTGTTAAGAAAATCAATTATATATGTTCTGTCAGGACTACAAAATACAAATTATCCTGTACCGTATAGTGAAATTCGAACAGTAGGTGATCAGTATTTGAAATTAGTATATGGTAAAGAATACCACGACAGAATGAGAATGAAACCCAAAATGTATTTAGGTCCATCATCTTCTACACTACAAATGAACAATATAGCACCTATTAATGATGACGCAATTATACCAAACATTCGCAACAATTATACAGTCACTGAGAAGGCAGATGGTATGAGAAAGTTGCTTTATATTAACAAGGGTGGAAAAATCTATTTGATTGATACGAATATGAATGTTCAATTTACAGGCGCGGTCACAAAGAATGTTGATTTGTTTGAAACGATATTGGACGGTGAGCATATTTTACATAATAAAAAGGGTGAATTTATTAATCTCTATGCCGCGTTTGATGTTTATATTGTTAATAAAAAGGATGTCCGTGCCAATTCTTTCATCCCTCCACCAACAGAGGAAGGAGAGAAAGAACCGATTCTAACAAAATATCGATTGCCGGTTTTAACTAATATTGTCAAAAATTTGTCCGCAACGTCGTCGGTTTCAGATAAACCATCACCTATTCGTATCGAGCATAAAAAATTCAAAGCAGAAGGTAAGAATTTGAGTATCTTTCAATGTTGTAATACCATCATTGACCAACAAAAACAAGGTCTATATGAATACGAAGTAGATGGGTTAATCTTTACACCAGCCTATTTCGGTGTTGCTGCGGACAAAGCTGGAGAAGCTGGTCCTCTAAATAAACCTAGCTGGGCCCACTCATTCAAATGGAAACCACCTGAATTCAATACCATTGATTTCTTGATTACTACAAAAAAAGACGTTAATGGGAGTGAAGATTTTATCGGCAATATTTTCCAAGAAGGAACCAATACATCGGCA
>Ga0257127_1001988_pt1 | contig 13364 bp, 19 predicted proteins | sample SI060_135mmetaG_FD_190152 | JGI IMG/M metagenome (GOLD analysis project Ga0257127, IMG submission 190152) | Marine microbial communities from Saanich Inlet, British Columbia, Canada - SI060_135m | ecosystem: Environmental > Aquatic > Marine > Inlet | place: Canada: British Columbia | collected...
TCATATATTTCTCCTAATAATATTTAGATTCATCACACTTCCCACTTAGTCATATTTCCCGCTATTTTAGGACGATTTGGATACGATGTCATAACTAAGAATACATCTTTTGGACTTCCCTCTTTAATAACAAATAATATACTGTAGTTAAATTCTTTATCATAGATGTAATGTCTATTTTCATCTTGAGCAATATCATCTTCTGGTGTACGAGGTATTTCGGGGATTTTTTTCTTATATTTTTTCTCAAACTTATTAAAAGTTCCAATCAATTTAGCACTGTTAAATGTTCCTTCTCTGTCAAGATGATCTGTTTTAGAATGAGTTGAGAATACTAATTTCATATTTTTGAACTTCCCATCAAAATATGGTCTAACAAGTCCTTGATCACTGAGCTTTATAGATTCCTTAATCTGGTGTTTCGGTAATCTACTCTTCTCTGCTCTTCCGCGATTAACAGATTCATCTTCAAATCCTACTATCTTTCCGTTTCTATGAGATGCGTCCTTTTTGTCACCATTTCCATAAGTACCTTTTTGTCTATTATACCGATTCAACTCTGCACGATACTTCTTACTCTTTTTTGAAGATTGGAACTTCTTGTACTCATCCTTGTAGTCTCTATCCTCTATCATGGCAACCGAATCCATCTTATTACCAGTAAGATTTGCAATAGATATGTGATAAACTCTTCCAGAATCGTATGTACCCTGCAACGAGTCCATTACATATTCTTTCCAATCCTGTTGGTTTTTCAACTTAACATACCAAGACTTAGAACCAGCCTTTTCAATTACTTTAGCACTTGGGTCTATGTCTATTGAAAACTCTGGCTCATCTATATCATTAGCTTTAATTCTACTTCTAAGTTTTTGCCATCCCGATCCAGACGCAAGAGTTATATGTAAGTCTTTGTCTGATATTGCGACTGCGTCTGGATTTTTGGATAGAATTTGAGCTCTAACCATTTTGAGTTTCTTTAATAAAGAACCTTCTACTGTCCATTTCAGAATTGATTCTACTTTTATCATAAATGCTTTCGGTTTGGTTTGTTTCTACTGTATTTTATTTCCAATTTTCTTTTACCCATCCATCCTCTACTTCATGAGGTTTAGGTGTTCCATGAAAAACTACAACTTTTGAATTCATAGTGTAACCGCAGGTATAACTCTGCAGCCAATCAGATGGATAGTAAGTTATATCCACATTATGTTCTTTTAACTGTCTCGTAGTCCATTCTTGATCTCCCCTATAAACTGCAGGTGGAAAAGAATTTAAATCATGATACAAGTTTTTCTTTCCATTCAATGAAGTATCAAAATATTCCTCTACTGTAAATCTGGTTCTTACTGATTCAAACCAATTATCTATAATATAAGAATGTTCACCTGCCTCAAATCTCATACATGATGCGTTTATACAATCTATTTCCCAATCCTTAATACTAACAAATTTGGCGGATGGTTCAAATAAAAACAAATCATCTATTGAATTGTTAATCACCACATCCAGATCAAGAAAAAGAATCTGGCCAGTTATATCGTGTAATTCTTTTTCAAATAACTCAAACTTTGTGTAGCTATATTTTAAGTCAGTTCTTAATAGTGGTCTGGCTTCAATCTCTGCATTTAACCCCATAGGGTCTTCTGTCAAACATATAAAACGATGAGATAAACTCAAATGTCTTTCAACCATATTATACAGTCTATTGACATAATCGGCAGAGTATTTACTGCCCCATTTTATACATAATACATTTTTCATCATAATTTGTTCCTGCATGCTATCATTAATTGACAAAACCCTTCTCTAAAATTCTGCCAAACTATACCGTTCCAACCAAACTGATTAGCAATTACGTCTAATACATCAGTAAAAATCGGCAATCCAAAAAGGAATATCACCATTGCACCAAACATACCAGCAAGGAATGCTGAATAAGACCAACGTATCCACCTATACTTAACAAGTGAGAGAGTCTTGCCGCTAGTATACATTTCATTAGCTAGTGCATCATATATTGTGTCATCGGTTCGTAGCGTATCAGCATAATTTTCTTTATATTCTTCCACATCCATATGAGAAAAATGACCAAAATAAAGTGGTTTGAAATGCGGTGATGTTCTATCTAAATTTCCATCTTCATCTTTTGGATAATTGGTGTTTGGTATTATCGCTACTATCGCACACAATAATGATAAAATACAGCAAACTGCAAAGAACATCAACGGATATTTCATTACAGGATTGTCTAATTCCGCAACTGTAACTGAAAACACAATCGCCGAAACTGTAATCATTATGTTGGCTTTTTGATCAGCCATTATATTCAACCGCATCTGATTGGTAACATTCAATCTGAAAATGTTATCTACAGCAGTTCTATCTTCTGGTACATTGTCAAAAAAATTGACTGATTCTTTACTTTCCATCACTACAATTGACTTTTTAATGTTTCTACATATTTTGTTATAGAATGAGTCAATCCATCCGTTTTTGAAATCAAACCATTATCGTTATCCGGCCCCCAATCCAACGACACACTATTCACAAAGACCCCTGTATGAAGAAAAGGCCAAGGAGGAGTGAAAGTAACAGGATCTGAATTACGAACCACACGAAAATGAATTGGTTGTCCTCCAGACAAAACTTGAGTAGATACTTTTGGTGATCCGTAAGAGAAAACTTGAACATTGTGACCTCTTTTATGTAACCACATTCCTACTATTTGTGCTATCGCACCGCCTAAACTGTGGCCTGTGATATAAACGGTATGTTCTAGTGTGTAGAGTTTTGCATTGTTTACAAAAGTATTGTCTATGGATTGCATAACATAAGTTGACGCATCTAAGAATCCTTTATGTAGATAAATTCCCAATACGTCATCTTTTACCAATCTTGCATCCAAATCTGCGAGAACATTATTCTCATTTGCAGTACCCCTAACAGTGATAATCGTAATACCATTATTCTGTTTTACTTCAAATACAATCTCATCGGTTGAACCATTTTCATAAATTGCAGCTGAATACTCTGCGTGTTCAATGAGTGATTCTATTGTAACTGGTAGAGTTGATTTATCACCACTTGTCGCACCCGGCTCTTCGGCACTCTTTGCACAACCACTAAGTAGTAGAATTATTCCTATTACGATGATTTCAAGAAGTATTCCTACTGTGATGAGCTTCCAATTCATCCTTTTTTTTCCATGCTGTTGCACTGAGTATTGCTCCAAATGAGATGTGTAGGATTCCACCACCTTCTAATGTAAGTGGGGCCCAACGTGACGCGTCACAAACCATTCCCTTGGCAACCATCATATTACAATAACTATCCATCTGTATATTCCAGACAACTGGCCCTATGAAAAAATCACATAGGCAAATGAAAAGATAAACGAGGGCCGCCCAGTCGCGCCAAAATCTGTTGATTGTCTTGTTTATTTCCATATACCACTATTTTAGCGGTGGAGCATAAAGCAAACCACCATCTGTATATAATTTATTAAGACCTCGTTTTAATCCTAACTTCTGTATGATGTTACGGTTAAATATTTCTTCGTAATTGCCCACTTGTTTAATTATATCATACGACCAAGTTGCCGGCAATCCCAACTTTGCACCAAGATTTGGGTGGTCAAGACCATTCTTCTCACCCATAAATCTTTGGATGTTTGGGTCTTTGTTGTTCTTAAATGTATCAATGTTCTTTGAGTTGATACCCATTTCTTCTGCAATAAACAAAACATATACAGTCCATCTTACTATGTCGGACCATTTTTGATCACCATACCTAACTACCGGCCCAAGAGGCTCTTTAGAAATTATCTCTGGTAATATCATATGTAATTCGGGATTATTGAACCCTAGTCGATTTGACGCCAACCCTGACCTATCTGTGCCGTACATATCACATTCACCCCTGAGATACACATCCTGTGTCTTTTCATTCTCACCAACATTTACAGGGATATATTTTATTTCATGCAATTGAAAGAAATCTGCAATGTTTTTAGCAGCAGTACCCGATGCTTTGAAACAAACTTTCGCACCATGCATCTGTTTAGCAGAGGATACTCCCAAAGTTCTTTTAGTAATAAACCCCTGACCATCATAATAAGTAGTGGGTAAAAACTCTAATTTCTTTAGCACATTTCTGGTAAAGGTGTATGTAGTTGCCGCGGATAATATATCTATTGAACCATCTATTAAATGTGTGAATCTGGTAACACCATCTATTATTTCATATTGAATAGCTTCCGAATCACCAAATACTGCTGCCGCAACTGCTTTACAAATATCAACATCAAATCCGACCATTCCCATATATTCATCGTTCTCATCCATTCCCTCTTCAGAAAAGCCAGGGAATTCATCGTTAGTTCCACAAATAACATACCCTCTTTTCACCACTCTATCAAATGTATCTCCGTAAGTTGGATTGTATTCTAGCGTGATGGAGTTGTTATCTTGACCAATTACAGAATTATCTACAATTACTATCCAAAATATCCATACCAAACAAATAATAGCTTTTCCAACCAATATCATTTCAAAGTCCTGTAAATTGCCATCAGTTCTTCATCTGGTAGTGGAGATGTCATAGTATAATATCTCATGTGTCCAACTCTCATAAAACCTTTTATATCACTGAAACTTGGATAAATTGTTTGGAGATTGTGAAGTAAATGGTCTGGATCTAAATGGCAAGATGCACAAGTATTATCTCTAGCGAACACTCTTGTGGACTTCTGAAATCTTTCACTCTGAACTAATACAGCAGAAAGGTCTTTTTCCATCCATGTCATTCTTTCATCTATATCTGGAATGATTAGAAAAATTAGATATACAAGAAGTGCGATAATGACATAGATAAATGATTTACTTGCAACTATCTGGTCTTTGTTTGCAGTTTCTAATTGCTGAACTTCTTCAACCTTTTTATCTATTTCCTGAATATCGTGTTGTAGTATCTTTTGGTCTTTTCCGTTTGTTTGTGCTTTATCCTGTTGTGCCATAATCTATTTTTTCCCTGCTGCATTCAACTTCTTAGTGATTTGTTGTTGAAACCACTTCAACACGATAGGAATACTTACATTAGATGTAAGTCCGAATAAAAATCCTACTGGATAACGATAACCCGCGTATGGTGCTAGTTGTGGAACATTAGTAAAAACTATTGAAATTAACAAATAGCCCGTGAGAGACATTCCCATGTTAATTATAAGATCAAAGCCTATTAACCAACTATGGTCTTCGTATTTTTCTTTATTGTCTGTTCTATAGTTGAATAGGAAGAGCCAAAATGATGCAAATAATATGACTGCCATCATTATGAGTTCATCTATCGCGAAGAGTTCATTCATAACTTTACTTTCTTTGAAGTTTAGGGGAATCCTATCTTCTTCAAATCATTTATAGTAGAAGCAGCATCGGTATGGTGTATTCCTATACCCCCAGCAGATTCCCAATCTCTGATATTTCCTTTATGGTCATCAATCAGTATATTAGGTCTTTTGTCTCTACCGTCCATAGCAAAGTTCTTTTTATTCTTTCTTAATACAATTCTCATTTGTGATGCAGGTAATCTGAAATTTTTCATCATCCAACGGGTTTTATCTTTAGAAGCCCGGGTAGTGATAGGTCCTCTACCCTCCTTTGGAATCGCTGTTAACATGAAAGGAGAAAATTGTTTTATATACCCCCAAAGAACATCAGCATCAGGCATTTTGGGGAGTTGTAAAAATATGTCTACTGGTAGATCCTCCCAAAATTCATCTTTGAATTTTGTTCCAAGACGAGCGTTTGTAAACTTTAAAAAATCAGCTACCACACCATCCATATCACAATAGATTTGTGGATTATCAAATTCTGTTAAATGTTGAGTAAATGATTTCATGCCTTACTTATCCAACTTATGATTGATGCTGCTATTGCTCCAATGGCACCAGCGACTAATGAAGTCATACCCATAAGGCGTGACTTCCATTGTTCTACCGCACGAACTCTTTCTTCTAATTTTGTGAGGTGGCCTGTTACTCTACGCTCAGAATTGCCGATTTCATCATGAACATTCCCAATACGAGTATGTAGGAGTTTAAGTTCATCGCGAAGATCTTCATCCTGCTTTTTGCGTTCATCTTGTCTTGAATTTAAAGTTTTAATTTCTACTGTCAAGTCTATGATCTTATCTGCAGTGATATCTAATTTGGATAGAAGAGCATCAATTTGTCTTCCTCTGACCTCAACCTCTTTGGATAACATTCCAACTTGGAACTTGACGGATTGTAACTCTTCTGGCATGACACTATACCTTAAACAACTGTGTCATTCTTATTAATTCAATTCCTGCATTCAATCCTTCTTCAATCCTTTGAGAAATATCATCATCTCCATCATCAGTGTCAAGATCCCATCGCTCAGAAACGAATGTAATTAATTCATTCCATTCTTCAGCGTCAAGGTCAGCAATTTCTGGAATAATATCTTCTATATTATCTATTGCTGGGCCCAATTTCTTGAGAGGTTCAATAAAATTAAGACCATCTCTCCAATTGAAATCACCATCTGCGTTTGACTTTTTGATTGCTTCTGCCAAAGAAAACACAAATGCTAAAAGTTCTTTGGTTTCTTGTATTCCATATTTTTCTTCTGCCATTTTAACTTCTCCCATATTTGAGATAGAGCATAGGGCCACTATCTCCGTTTTGTAAAATGATAGGTCGCCTTGGATACTTTAGACCATATTCTCTGATTGTTTGTCCCACTTCACCATCGCCGACGTAAGTTTCATATCTACCGTACTTCTTTTTACCCAGCCTACAGGTATGGAATGTATCTGAATCTACTATGAATACATCTTTACCTGCGAATGTTGTTCTTTGCACTTCTTCACCAACCATCTGTTTTCTTAATGCTTTGGCTTTATCTGTATCTTCCTTTTTCTTCTTTGCAGTTAGTCCAATATCTAATCCTGCGATACCTCCACCACCTACTGAATTGGCTATTTCTTCAGTTGCCAATGGAATATCTACCTTAATCGTAACTGGGTATTCTTTTCCTCCGAATTTGAATTTCTTTTTACCTGCTTTCTTTGCGGCGGAAGCAGCGGCCATGAACTCGGCTGCACCTTCTTTTTCAAGGGATTCAACTTGTAGTTTTTCATGACTATAGCCCATCTTCTTATATTTTAGGTGGTCTTCCACAGTATCTGCATCATATTCCTTACCAGTTTTGGGGTCATACATTTTATGAGGTTTGAATGCTTCAGCAACCTCAACTTCTTCTTTTCTTTCTTTATCTAGAAGTGCAGCAATCTTGAGTAGGGTTGTTTTATCTGATTTGGAAAGTATAGATATCTGTCTGTCTCTTGCAATCTTTTCAAGAGATTTTGCATATTCTTTGGTAGACTCAAGTATAACTCCCTCAATGTACATATTCAATTCATATCGTTTGTTGTCTAGGTTTGCGACTTGAATCTCAACTTTCTTTCTTCCAGCTTTTAATGAGTAACGGTTTGTCTTTCCACTTGATGGTTTCTTTGGCCCTGTGGCAACCTTATCATCAATCTCTTTAGGGTCTACAATAAAACCTTTTGATTTTGCGTGGGCATACGCGTGTTGCATTGCATCTGAAAAGGTTTTATGATAAAGTTCGTAACCAGTAGCAGATTTCTTTTCATCAATCTCAACTTCTTCTTTCATTGGATTGGAAGAAACCTTAACTGTTGCAGTTAAACCACCCTTCTTTATCAGACTTGTAACATCCTTTTCTATTCCCTTTTCAACATACAATACTTCATCTCTCCACTTGAATTTTCCAGAATATTTCTTTATTAGAGTATTGATCTTTTCCATATTTGCTCTGTTGGGCATTTCATCAATCTCAACTTCTTCCATTGCCTGTTTGGTAGCAGTGGCGTACATAACCTTCTTTGCGTCATCACCATATCTGTCTTTGAAACTTTGTAATTTTGGCTTTAACTTTTTGACGATTTCTTCTCTTTCTTCTTTTTCACCATCAGTCATTTTTCTTTCATCAAGTCCAAATTCTTCAACAAATGCAGCTTCGATATTCAACTCTTCTTTTTCTATAAGTTCTTGAAATGCTTTATCTATGTCCATTTGTTTCTCCTACTTGATCATTTTCATTGCAAAGGCTTGAGTTTTCATAAATCCTTCTTTGGATTTAATCATCTCCTCAAACTTCTTTTTGATTTCTGGTTTCTTCATTGCATCATATACTGCAATCATTGCAGATGCTGTGAAAGTGTCAACTATTGCTTGTCCTTTATCGAACATAAATTTTTGGTGTTGTTTGTCTTTGACTATCATTCTGAGATTTTCAATAGTTGGTGGATATGCAGTTCCTTTTGCTTCATCCATCTCAACTTCTTCTACTGTATACTTCACAACCGATGCTGCCATATCACCTTGAGCAAGCGATACTTTATTACCTCTCTTATACAAGAAAAATTTAACACTATTTGGTTTTTTAACATTTTGTAATGTGGCTTTTTCTACTCTAGCCTTACCAACCACATTTTTAGCTGTCACTTTAAATGTTGATTTACCAGTTGACATAGCGGACTTAAACTCTATTGTAATAGTGTCACCTTTCTTTAGAGCATCAAAATCTTTCTCTTTAAATTCTTCTGTAAGTTCTACTTCTTCATATTGTATTTCTGGAATTCCACCTTTTCTAAATGATTTCTTTAAGGCCTTTTCCGCGTTCTTTTTATCTTTTTTATTGATGACTATCTTACCCTTTTTGTCGATGACTGCCTCTATTCCCTCGTCATCCAATGCCATCAAAGCTTGTAATTCCTGACTCTCTTCTATATCTTGATTTTCTGTCAGAAATGATTTGAAAGTTTTCTTGTCCATGTTGTCTACCTCTTCTTTGAGAAATTTAGCATCGGCTTCCCAATCAGTTTCTAGGAACTCCAATAATTTTGTTTTCATGTAAATATCATCACTCCATATTCTGGCATCTTTTTGTTCTTTCAACAAGAACAATGCTGCAGCATAGCTTATAAATCTACCGCCTGGAACTTTTTCTAACAATCTTCGTATCTTGAATACCATACGATGAAGCATGGTGTATGAAGCTTTTTCGTTAGTGGATTCTAAATCAGCACTCTTCTTGAGAGCTTTACCCTTATTGTCAATGATTCCAAATTTAAATGCATCTGTTTTCTTATAGTCCATTGTAAGAAGGCGCAAAAACCTAAACACGAAATATAAATCAGCGCCTCTTGATGCTTGTCCAATTATACTACTTAATGACATTTAACTCTCTCTATCAAATTTTCTTAAACTATCTATGATACCTTGATCCATTGAAATATCACCTGTTCTTATCTCTTTTCCCAATACGGAGTCTACCCTATCTTCCGGCAGTAACTTCAAATAAAACAAAAAAGGTTTTAACATCGGCCAAAACTTTTCTTCTATTTTGAAAAACAAAATCCTAGTGGCCGCAGCTGGTGGGAATACATTATAAAAAACTATAATATGGTTGAGGAGCAATCTCTCCTTCAATACACCCTCTGATACATATTGATTGAGGAGTCTTTTGATATATTTGATTTTCTTCAAATCATCATTAAACTCGTCAATACTTGTACATTGTGGGTTATTATATTCTTTCATTGCATAAAGAAGAAAATTCTTCTCATTCAAATCATCAAAAATCATTATACCACTATTTCATTATTAAGAAACCAAATTGTAGAGTTGAATATATTTGTCTTCTCCATTAACTCTAAGTTTAAGAACACCATCTGCGTCTTGAGAACCAGTTTCAAAGAGAATGAAGTTACTTGCACCAGTTGGATTATCTTGAGATGAATCTTCTAATACTACCGATTCACCACTCTCTGTAGTAATGAATCCCATATCATCTCCGCCTTCACCAGACTCAGTGCCCGATTCTAAAAGTATAGCATCAAATGGGTCTGGTTCCATCAACAAATGATCACCAGCATTTGTGGCGGGTGCACCATCGGTACTGTTCAGTATCATAGTATCTCTTGTCGTTGCATACTGTGCACCGTCATTATAAAATGCTACATCAGCTGCTGTACCATATGTTGCATCACCTGTTTTACCCTCTGGAAAGATGTCGAACAGATATGCAGTTTCAATACTTTCAGTTCCACCAACATAAAGTTCTCCAAATGAAATAAATGCTGTTGGTTGTCCTGTTCTTGTTGCTATTGTATCATCGTGGTCTATAGCTAATCCGTATGCACCACTGAGAGTAGTACCACTATTGTTTGCAGAAGCCGTGTTGGCCATGTCAAGTACAGAATGAATTGGGGTATTCAATCGTGTAACTTCAGCACCTGTACTTTGTCTGGATACTGCTCTTATTGCTACAGCATCTCTGATTGTGTAACCGCTAACATCTCCAATAACATCAACATCAATACCAATTCGGTCATTAGAAGAACCAGTATCAAGTTTGTTTGAGACATCAATCGTGAGACCTCGTACATCCATTGTACCAGTTGTTCTTGCATCAGTTATTGTCAAAAATGAATTTCCAAACTCTAACGCATCAGCTGATTCATCCCACAATAGATTTGAACCTGCTGTTGCACCAAAAATTTGAACATCGTGGCCAGTATCATCTACACCAACTGTTACAGCAGCATCAATTTGCACAGCACCATCAATATCTACAGCACCAAAAACATTTAAGTTTCCACCCACAAATGCGTTTTTTACAACACCAATACCACCAGTAGTGGTAATTGATCCTGTTGTGTTACTTGAGGATTGTGTGGCATCAGTTACAGCTAGATTAACTGGAACTGCACCGAATAGATTGTCAATTGATAGTTTTTTAGAAACACTCTCACTGGTGTCTACAATTGCTAATATGTCTGCAGCGGCCACTGCTGCGGCGGCTAGTGTAGATAATTCTGAAAATTTTACGTCCGCCATGGATTAGTTCCGTTATGAATCATCACCACTGGACTCTTCTTTATCTTCTGATTCCTGTGGTGATTGGTTTTTTCCCATAAAAAAGTTACAGGTTTGTATTGCTCCACCGATTGCTTGAATTTGTTGTTGAGTTTGGACTAACCCTTGTTGATACTCTTGCAATCTATTAAGAAGAACTGTACGATCTCCTTCTAGTCTTTCTTTTTCAGTATTTATTTTTTCTAATCTTATAGACATAATAAAACTCCAATAATTAATTTAATATTAAAAAAAAGGGAGCCTCGTGAAAGACTCCCCATACAAATACAAAGTCAAGGATTACTTACGCCTTGATAATTGTTGAACCACCGTCAGCAGCAGCTGCAGCACCGTTGGCTGCACTAATGTTATACCAACCTGTAGCAACAGTTGTGTGATACAATAAGGTATAAGCTTCACCAACATTTGTTGTGGCGATTGTGGTAAATGCTCCACCTGTAGCAGCTGGAGTAAGAGTTGCTGTCGCATCAGTTGTAGCTGTGATGAACTTAAACTGTCCAACAGCACCGGCTGCCAATGTCATAGCAAGAGCAGTTGCTGGCCCTAGACCTGTAATAGCAGCTGTCAGACTCAATGCTGTTGCTGTAGTTACAGATTCAATGCTCGAAAAAGCAAGAGGAGCAGGAATAGACATAAAAACTGTGTTAACAGTTACCTTCTGGTTTGAAGGATTTGAACTTGGACTGTCCACAATGTGGAACAGATCTGTTGACGCCAGAGCAGAGTTCTCTGTTAGGGCGGTTATTTTCTTATCGGCCATTTTTTTCCTTTAGGCTATGTGACGGGACTCGTCACCGTTAGGTTAAAATACGCTAAGACTCCGCTGCGCGCAATGCGAAAGTTTTCGTCTTAGACGCGTCATTAGTGAGTTATTCACCAACTATGTTATATTTATCAATCTCCTTGATAATTGCTGAGTAATTTTGTTGAGAACTACCATCCATCTTGATGATTTCTTCTCTTATTTTTACTAAGTTATCACCATTTTTTTCTCTGACTTGAGCAAGAACTATATTATACGGCTCTTGATTCAGAACAGATACAATGTCTTCAATAACTTCTTTATCATTTTTATGTTCATGTTTGGAGGGTGGGGGCTTTATAACTTCCACCCTTTCTTCAACTAAATCTAATACTTTAGCAAGTAATTGTTTTTTATTATGTCGCCTGTCCAACTCTACACCCAGCTCAGTACGAGCATAGGTTTCAAGTTGCTTCTTAGACATTTTTTCCAAATTTGCCATCATTACTCCAAATAATTAATTATTATGCAAATTGCACACCAGTTAATACTGCTACAGAACCAGAGCTCGAACCAGCTGTTGTAGTTAATGTATTTACAGAAGAACCAGTTTTTGTAACATCAGTTCCCCATATTGCGGTTGAACCATCAACACCTGAGACAGGCGTGCTACCATCATGATCTCCATCAACAGCGGTAACAGTAGTTCCATTTGCGTCAACGGCGGCAGATGAACCGTCTGTTGCCATTGCATATGTACCATTGAGGTCTGCAATGTAACCATCGGTTACTGCGGCTGCGGGTGGAGTTCCACGAAATACTAATCTGTTTGTTCCTGATCCTGAAAAGTATTGTAAATTCATGACACCATCATTAGCCATATCTGTTGGGCCAAGACATTGTACACCAACATATACTTTATTAGAATAAACTTGGTCAGCTGACCATGCGGCTGATGTTATTGTAATTGCTTCATCAAATGTATATACTAAATCGAATACACCTGAACCATCATGTGCTAATGTAGTTGTGGCAGTAAAGTCTACTGATAATAGATTCGCTGCACCCAATGAGCCTGATAGGCCTGTAGCATGCCCTGCTGAGAGACACGCGATTATTTCTACCTGCGCACTTGTATTATCATTTCCAGAATTGGGTTGGCCGGCTCTCATTGCCCATCCGCCCGGAACAGCATGAGCATCTTCTTTTCTTCCTGACGCCCCCTCTGCACCATCATTGCCCAACCATTTAGGTCTTGACTCAGTGCTTGTTGATTTTCCCCATAAAGGCATTTTACTCTCCTATTAAAATTAATTTGTTTATATAGTTATTTATACTATTTACTCTGTCAACTTTTGAGGTGTTTCCTCACTAGTAACTTCTTGTTCTTCTTCTTTAACTTCTTGGGGTTGTCCTTGCATAATTTTTAATGCTACATCTGCAACACCCCTTAAATCTTCAAAGGGTGCCATTGTAAATGTAGATTTCTTATCGTGAATGGATTCGGCAACCTCAACTTCTTCAGATTTAGCGCCCGGTTTAATTTTAGACCAGTTGACTGATTTTAAATCGCCATAATATACTTTTTTTCCATTTTCCTTTTTCCACCATCTTATAGTTGTCGTATCATTT
>Ga0257127_1001995_pt1 | contig 13330 bp, 1 predicted proteins | sample SI060_135mmetaG_FD_190152 | JGI IMG/M metagenome (GOLD analysis project Ga0257127, IMG submission 190152) | Marine microbial communities from Saanich Inlet, British Columbia, Canada - SI060_135m | ecosystem: Environmental > Aquatic > Marine > Inlet | place: Canada: British Columbia | collected...
CACTTGGGGCCCCGACGAATACCCAAGCCCAGCAGACTGCTCGGCAAGCCCCTGCACGGAAGCGCCCTTCACGGCAGCAGGGACCTGTGCCGTCCTTGGCAACGAAGGCGTCACCTGCGACTACGATGCAACCTATCTGAGCACCTACAATTGCGGCTACAAAACAAAAGGGACACTCTACCCCTTGCCGCCGCCTGTGAATCCATGCAGTTGCTCAGCGACGAAGTTTGACACATCGACCGCCTGCCAGCAGTATAAGACGAGCTGCCCCGACGGTGAATTCCTCGGCACCGACGGCACCGCAACCAGCGATCATAGCTGCACTCCCTGTGAGGCAGACGAGAAGAGCACCGGCGGCGCGCCCTGCAAGAAGCTCCTCGACTGCCTCACGGCGACAGAGCAAGGGCACAGGAACATTGATATCGGCTATGCCAGCGGTGACTATACCGTAAGCCTGTCGTGAGCCTGTCGTGAGAAGGTATTTAAAAGCAGGGTTATATTTTTTTATCATATATAGGTACCATCTAGTGTATATTATTCGAGAAGACGACGACGACTACGACTATGCGATTTCTTCTCTCTTCTATTTTACTTATTCTTCTTTCTCAGGCGACGCTGGCAACAGAGTGGGACTGCGCTGCTACCGAGGGGACATTTACTAGATCAACCGACTGTTTGCTCTCCGGAGAGATTGCACTCACCAACCACCTTAACATCTTGGGCGTCGTAAAGAGCGATGGTTCCTACCCTGTCATCACCGCTGCGAGCAATACAAGACACTTCAAAATAACCAGCGGAGCGCACAAACTGACCCTCAAGTACATCAAAATGACTGGTGCGGACATCATGGGCAACAGCGACGAGGACGGATATGGTGGTTCCATTTTCGTCTACAACGTAGCTGCCACCTTGAACATATCGGACTCTGATTTTTTCAATAATCGTGCTCTAAAAGGTGGTGCTATTTATGCTAAAGATGGAGACCCTAATTTGTTCTTTTCTTCTGTTAATTTCACTGAGAATCATGCAGATTCGCACGGTGGTGCTGTATATTTTTATGGGGGGAATCTAGTCGATCATTTCTCGACATATAATAAGAATACAGTTTTGTGGTTTGGTGGTGCTCTCTACCAGTCCGAGGGTTCACATTCTTCTTTATTTAATAGTTCGTTGGTAAGTAACACCGCAGGGGAAATGGGAGGTGGAATTTTTATTTATGGTTCTTCCACTTCTTCTTTAGATATGTCATATGTCACCCTACAATCCAATAAACAAATAAATGGGGGGACAGATGGTACGAAAGGTGGGGGTGGACTTTGTTTATACCAGAAAGTAACTGTGAATATTAGAGAGAGCACCATCATAGAAAACGAAGCAACAGGAGGATCAACAGGAGATAAGCATGGTCACCAGATTCTGATTTATAAAACCCAAACTCTCATTCCCTCCATCGCAATTGTCAACACCAAATTTACGCATATTGCGGGGAACAATGCCTTCTACGGGTTCGATGGGAACGGGGGCGGCGCTGACAAATACGTAAGCCCGACGACCTGCTCTGCGCAGGAACCATGCTCTGTAGCACCCTTCACTGGTACCTGTACAGACCTAGGCAACGAGGGCGCACAGTGCGCCTGTGCGGATGCCGATGTCTACGCTCCCCTTGGTACTAGCACCTGTTTGGCCCACACGACTTGTGGGGATCAGACCGACGCAACGACACGCCTGACAGACGCCTCTGCTACGGCAGCAGGGACCTGTGCGGCCTGTGCTTCTGGATCCTTTGCACCAGATGGAGCTACTAACTGCCAAACGCACTTTGACACCAGCGGCTGCAATGCGGAGCGCAAAAAAGAGGTCAATGTAGCAAGCGAAACGACCGACAACTCCTGCGGTGACACCTGTGCCACCACACAGTACGCCTCCGGAACACAGTGCATCGATTATACCACCACCTGCCCAGCAGGCTCCGAGCTGTCTGCGGCACTTCCAGACGCCCAGCGGACCTGCGAAGCCTGCCCGATCGGTGAATACAAGACCCTCAACGATGGCTCAGAATGTCTCGTGTGCCAAGACGCCTACGAAGTCATTCCCATCAACGCAACCGAAGGCGCGACCGATTGCCTCGCCTGCAACGTCTCCACCGAATACGATCACGACAGCCTCGCACATACCGGGTGCATTGCAAATCCAAATACGGTTTGTGATCAAAATTTTCAACTCGTCGTAACGGCAGGGAATGCAGTGAACCTTTGTGAAGCGTGCTCGCCGGGAACAGAACAGCTTGCCGATGCCACCACCACACAGTGCAAGGCATGCGTCGAGGGACAATTCTCGAGCAACGGCCACGCCTGCGCCCTCTACACGGACATCGAGACCCAATGCTACGAGCAGGGGAAGAAATTTATCAAAGGCACCGTCACCGTAGATGCACACTGCGGAGACGCCTGCCCTGCCGGAATGAGGCCGAAGGGCCCTATATGCGCCTACGCCGTCTGCGCCAACGAGGACATCACCATCACGAGGACCGATCCCGACCACCCGCTACGACTCGTCAGTGAGGCCAATTGCGAAGGCAATGGCTGCAAGGCAGGTGCATGGACCTCTCTGCCTACGAGCACCGTCGCCGGATGGGCTGATTTGAGTGGTGCAGGCAGTGCAACGACCGTAAGCCTTCCCGAGGGGCTCTACTTTTACCTATGCACTACTCATCCAGCAATGGTCGGCGCCATCCTCGTAGAAGACTGCAAAGACATCGTACACGAACACGAGTGCCGCTGCAACGAGGGCCATCGTTTTGACGGCAGCGCCTGCGCGAAGTGCGGCGCTCCACAGTGCACAAAGAATGAAGCGGCCGTTTGGGAAGACGACACCAACCCCGCGCCATCCAGCACAGCGGCGGCCGGCGCCTGCCTCACTACAGGGCTAGCACTGGACTGCACCAGCAAGGCCGCAACTCAAGGTGCATGCATTGCACCATACGAAGACGGTGGCGTCGATCAGGCGACGACGGCCTGCTGCAAGATCAGCTCCGGCGCGACCAGACTGCTTGGAGACAAGAAAACCGCTACGACACAGTGCTGCGACGGCGGCTTCCAGAGCGCCTCCCAAGCACAGTGCCAGACATACTTGAACACCTGCGCAGCAAACAAAGAGCTCGTTGGCGGATCGGCCGATTCCGACAAGACCTGCTCGGACTGCTCGCCAGACAAGACTGCTGAAAACGGACAGCCCTGTGAGACATTCGCGGAGAAGGAATTCGGAAACGAGGTCAAGCCGACGAGCGGAGACGGCATCAAGGGAAGAATCCGGACAACCAGCTTTGGCGCCACCTTGGTCCAGAAACGCAAACAGTTCCAGAGCATTATCCGATTCTTAAAGCAACAGATCCGTGCGCTCGCCACGAAGAGAATCCAAATGCAAAAGGACGAGCTTCCGCTCTCGGAAACATTCAAAACGAAAATGGGCGCTAGGACAAAGATCGATGTCGTCGTGCCAAAGGTGAAGTCCGCCAAACTAAACAGTGCAGAGGCCTGCGACGAGGCAGATGTCGATGTCAAAGTACAGCCGGACGCCTACGATATCAATCTGGCCGAAGGAGAGTCTGGCCTGATCTGCTCCGGAAGCGACCCTATCACCAAGCTAGAAATGACGCGAGAGGGCGCCCTGCACAACGAAACCATCGATCTCTACGACTACGCCTGCTGGGACGGTTCCGCTTGGTCCACAGCCGTAGAAGTTCAGTCGGGGGCCGACTATGTATGCGATGGCATGAAATTCTACGTCAACTCTTTGTCCGGTATTACCTGCAATGTCTCCGCGCCAGTAAGCACTGCCGATGCAAGCGTCGTAGCAGGAGTCAGCGGCGCAGACTGTGGTGCAACGATCGCCGACGGACAGTCGTGCAATTACACTTGCAATGCCAATTTCGTTTCGACAAGCGCACCGGCCTGTAGCGCCGCCGGTTTCGTTGCAGCAACGTGCGAGTGCCCTGCTGGCCATTCCGACAATCTTGATGGGACCTGCACGCCCTGTGCCGCGAATGCCTATGCGCTGAGTGTAGGAAGCACGACATGCACCTTGCACTCCGTACAGCACTGCCCGGCAGGGCAATTCTTCACGGCTGGCGATGCGCTGACGGCAGACACGGCCACCTGCACGCCATGCGCAGAGGGGGACTTTCAGGCCGACAGCGACAGCACCGCAACGAGCTGCCTGCCCTATGCCACCAGCCAAGCGGAGTGCGATGCGCGCGGAGGAGGAGGCTTCATTGCTGGCACCGGACTTGCAGACAGAGACACCTGCCTGCCGATCTGGAACGAAGAGACCACTGGTCTCTACTATGTGCAAGACATGACGATGAGCGGACAGGTCTCTTTGACTGGTGATTTGACGCTATACGGGAACGAGACCAGCTACGCCAGCAGCCCGACGACGATTACGGCATTCCAAACAGGAGAAAACCGTCACTTTCATGTTCAGTCTGGGCATGCTTTAACGATAAAATATTTGAAATTGACCGGTGCAAACAAACCGGGTTCAAATGGTGGTTCCATATATTTAGAAGACAATGGGAGCAAACTACAAGCAAACTATTGTAAGTTTCATGGTAACTTAGGTAGTAGTGGAGGTGCTGTAACGGGGTGGATTGGTACATTGATTGAAATTTATAACAGTGAAGTTACAAGTAACAGTGCACCAAACGGAGGAGGAGGAGGTATTTTAGCCTATCAAGCTGATATGATCCTTTCTGATGTAATCGTAGAAGGGAACACAGCAGGATACTATGGTGGTGGTATTGATCAGTGGAAACACTCATTATCCATGACCCGTGTTACTGTAAAAGACAATACAGTAACATCTGGAAATAGTAATGATAGCAACGGTGGTGGGCTCTTGTTACGTTACGGTAGTGTTGCCACTATAAGAGAAAGTTTATTTCAGAACAATGAAGCAGGTAAAAACGGTGCACAGGCATCAAAAGGTAACCAAATATTTGCTTTGAAACAGACCAGTGAAGGCGGATCTCCATCTGTTACCATTGTTAATACAAAGTTTGACAGTTCAGGTGTCAGTGGTGACGATTTCTGGTTTTATGACTATGATTCCTCTTCAGGTACTGCCGGTCTTGGTTCAGCAGAAAAGGTCTGCGCCGATGCGGACCCCTGCACGGAAGCGCCCTTTACGGGGACCTGTGCGGATGCTGGAGACGCCCCGGGCATGCTCTGCCCGGACACTTTGACCTGTGCAGCGGGGACCTATTTCGTCCCAGCGACCAATGCGCTGCCACCGGACGGGACCGAGTGCAAGGCCCACAGCACTTCCTGCGAGGCGGGTGAATTCGTCGGCGCCGGTAGCGAAGATGCCGACACTTGCGAGGACTGCCCAGCAGGATCCGCGCAGTCCCTTGGCGACTTTTCCGGAAACGAGTGCACACTATGCGCAGCGGACACCCTTACCGTCAGCGAAGGACAGGCGAGCTGCGATGCATGCCCAGCCGATCGCCACGGATACAACACGACGGGGAATGCAGCGGCCATTTTGCCGTATGCGCGTAGACATTACGCAAGTGCTCAATATGGAACTAAGATCATTGTTTTTGGTGGAGTTGCATCTGTTGGAAATTTAAATGATGTTTGGGAATTTAACACAGTCACAAATGTTTGGTCGGAGATACTTACTAGTGGTACAAAGCCAGCTACACCAGAAGGTAGTTCGGCGGTTCTTTATGGAGATAAAATGGTTGTATTTGGTGGACAGGGCTTTGACGGTAATAATCTCTATTACTCCAGTGCTGTTTTGGAGTTGGGTTTGACTACCAAGGCATGGTCGGAAATATCTGTTGTCGGTACTGCATACACAAGATACATGCATCGTGCGGTTATGGATGGTTCAGATATGATTGTATTTGGTGGTTGGTCCAGTAACGGGAGAACTAATAGTGTCTTAAAAGCAGACCTTAGTGCTGCCTCTTTCACATGGGAAACTATTATTGAAGACGGTGCAGTTGGCTCTCCCACGGGTCGCACAGAATTTTCTATGGTCTTGAAAGAAAGGGAATTGATTGTTTTTGGAGGGTCTGATGAGAACAATATTCTAAACGATTTGTGGAAACTAGACCTAAGTGCTGCTTCACCGACATGGCAACAGCTGACAGCAAGTAATCCTCCGACAGCGCGGAAGGGGCATACGGCCGTTCTTTCTGGTGACAAAATGGTAATCTTTGGTGGTTGGTATTATAATGCAGGAGGAATACTGTTAAATGATGTTTGGGAAATTGATCTGAGTGCACAATCTTTGGCGTGGTCACAAGTAAGTGCAACTGGAAGTTTGCCTTATGAGCGTCAACAGCTAGAAGCTACTGTCATCAATGGAGATATGTACATTTTTAGTGGAAATTCCGCCATTTCGATGCAGAACGACCTCCATGCCCTCGACCTGAGCACGAATACATGGTCGGAGATCACGCCTCTTGGCGAGGCCATCGGCGCCACTGCCTGCGCCTGTGACAGCGGAACCTACGATGTCGAAGGCACTTGTACGGCATGGACGACCTGCTTGGCCACCGAAGCGCAAATTGTAGCGCCGACCGAATTCACAGACAGGGAATGCGGCTGTGCGGTCGATCATGCCTTTAATGGGACCGCATGCGAAGCCTGTGGAAGCGACCCTGTGCAACAAATCGAGGTCAGCACCATCGCTGGACAAGTGAGCGTATGGAGCTCGACCGATGGCATTGGAACGGCGGCTTCGTTTACTTACCCAAAAGGCATTGCTTCGATTGGAACAGATTTGTATGTTGGTGGTTACGATGATTTAATACGTAAGATTGACACGCTCACAAATGAAGTCACTACCATTGCTGGAACTGGTTCGTCTGGTTCCACCGATGGCATAGGAACCGCTGCTTCATTCAGAGGCCCAATTGGTATCACAGCCATAGGCACCAATTTGTATGTTGCCGATAATAGCAACACACAAATACGTAAGATTGACACGCTCACAAATGCAGTAACCACCGTTGCTGGAGATGGTAATTATGGTTCCACTGATGGTGTAGGTACAAATGCTAGATTTTATAGTCCAAGGGCCCTCACAGCCATAGGCACTAATTTGTATGTTACTGATAGAAGCAATTATATGATTCGAAAGATAGATACCACAACAAATGAAGTCACTACCATTGCTGGAACTGGTTCGTCTGGTTCCACCGATGGCATAGGAACCGCTGCTTCTTTTGACTATCCGGAAGGTATCACAGCCATAGGCACCAATTTGTATGTTGGTGATTATGGAAACCATCTGATTCGCAAAATAGACACGACAACAAATGAAGTTACGACCATTGCGGGGAGTGGTTCAACGGGTTCTGCTGATGGTACAGGAACTGCGGCTTCCTTTAATAACCCAGCGGATATTACTGCCATTGGAACTGACCTCTTTGTTGTAGACAAAAACAACCATTTACTACGTAAGATTGACACTTTGACAAATGAAGTTACTACGGTTGCTGGAAGTGGTTTGACTGGTGCAACAGATGGCATAGGAACGGCGGCTTCTTTCAATGTCCCACAAGGTATCACAACCGTAGGCAACGATCTTTATGTTGCCGATACAGACAACCACATCATCCGAAAAATAGATTTTTCCAGTGCTGTCCCAACGCGCCTCGCTGGCGATCCGAAGGAAACGGCAACAGAGTGCTGCGTCGGCGGCTTCCAGACAGCAATCGCAGCCACCTGCACTGCCTTTGCCGAAGATGCCTCTTCGTGCAATGCGGAGCGGAAACCGCTCATCGCTGGTGATGCGCAGACGGACGCCCAATGCGCTGACACCTGTGCTGCGGCATGGAAGGAAGTGACCTCCACGGGCGCTGGAAAGGAATGGAGAGCTATCGCTTCGTCGGCAGACGGCACAAAGCTGGCGGCGGCTGCGTATAATGGCAACATCTGGACCTCCGACGACAGCGGCACAACATGGACGGAAGATACCTCCGTTGGTGTGACACAAACATGGGTTGCTATCACCTCCTCGGCAGACGGGACGAAGCTGGCGGCGGTTACGAATGGTGGTAACATATGGACCTCCAGCAACAGTGGTTTGAGCTGGGCAGAAGTTGATTACACCGGTTGGGATAAAACACAAAGTTGGCGTGGTATCACCTCCTCGGCAGACGGGACGAAGCTGGCGGCGGCAGTTGCTTCTAATAGCGTTATATGGATCTCAAGCGACAGTGGTGCGACATGGACATCGACTGGTACGACAAACGATTGGTATGCTATCACCTCCTCAGCAGACGGCACAAAGCTGGCAGCTGTTGTGTATAATGGTAACATAATGACCTCCGATAATAGCGGTGCGAGCTGGACGGAAGTTACCTCCATTGGTTCAACAAAAAATTGGCTTGCTATAACCTCCTCAACAGACGGGACAAAGCTGGCAGCGCTTGAGTCTTGGGGAAACATATGGACCTCAACCGACAGCGGTGCAACATGGACAGAAGATACCTCCATTGGTGCGATAAAAGATTGGTATGATATCACCTCTTCAGCAGACGGCACGAAGCTGGCGGCGACTTTGTATACTGGAAACATATGGACCTCCGATGATAGCGGCGCAACATGGACGGAGGATACCTCCATTGGTGCGACAAAAAGTTGGAGAGGTATTGCCTCGTCAGCAGACGGGACAAAGCTGGCGGCAACTGTTAGCCAAGGGAACATCTGGACAAAGGGATACACCGCTACGCACTACGCCTCTGGCGAGCAGTGCCTTGCCTTCACCGACATGACTGCTCAGTGCAATGCGCTGAGGAAAGCTTTGGTAGCAGGGACTGCAACGAGCGATGCCTACTGTGCGGATGCGCTCTGTAGCGCGACGCAGTACGCTCAGGGCACAGAATGCGTTGAATACCTCGCCGATTGCGACAAGGCCACACAGCTAGTCGGTGGAACCAATGACACGAATCGCTACTGCGAGGGCTGTACGAGTGGCTTCTACCAAGATCTAGACAACAGCACGGAGCAGTGCAAGGCCTACACTGTATGCGACCAAACGGAGATCGAAATTGTTGCTCCAAGCACCAGTAACAACCGAGAATGCGGCTGTGCGGTCGATCATGCCTTTAACGGGACGAGCTGCCAGTCCTGTGGAAGCGAATTTGTCGATGAGGTTCTTGTAAGCACCATCGCTGGACAAGCGGGTGTAAGCGGCTCGACCGATGGCACAGGAACCGCGGCTTCGTTTAATATGCTGAGAGATGTGACTGCTATTGGAACTGATCTTTATGTTGTTGATAGAAACAACGAGAAGATAAGAAAAATAGACACTCTCACAAATGAAGTTACGACGATTGCCGGAACTGGTTCGTCTGGTTCAAATGACGGTGTAGGAACCTCGGCTTCATTTGATTATCCTCAATGCATTACTGCAATTAATACGGACCTTTACGTTGGTGATCAAAATACTATTAGAAAGATTGATACCACTACAAACGAAGTAACTACCATTGCTGGTCAATCAGGAGCTGGCTCGGCTGGTTCAACAGACGGTATAGGAACCGCAGCTTCATTTTATGGTCCTTATGGTATTACTTCCATTGGTACTGATCTTTATGTTTCTGGGTACAACAACAACATTATAAGAAAGATTGATACAATAACATATCAGGTCACGACCGTGGCTGGATCGGTTGGGGTATCTGAAACTACTGATGGTATTGGAACGGCTGCAAGGTTTAAACGTCCAAAGGGTATTCAGGCAGTGGGTGCTGATCTTTACATCAGTTCCAGTAACCATGTAATTCGAAAACTGGACACCGTTACAGGCGAAGTAACAACCATAGCAGGGGCAGCTGGGGTACAGGGCTCAACTGATGGCATAGGAACCGCTGCTTCTTTTGACTATCCGGAAGGTATCACAGCCATAGGCACAGATCTTTATGTTGCCGATTATTTGAACAATTTAATTCGAAAAGTCGATACCACTACAAACGAAGTTACGACGGTTGCTGGACAAGCGGGCGTAAGCGGCTCGGACGATGGTATTGCTACGGTGGCTTTGTTCAACAACCCAAAGGGCCCCGTTGTTATTGAAAACGATCTCTACGTAGTTGAAACTGGCAACCATCTCATCCGCAAGCTCGACATTCGTAGCGGCATCCCAACGCGCCTCGCTGGCGATCCCAAGACTACAGGGGCCACAGAGTGCTGCGTCGGCGGCTTCCAGACTTCTGCTGGAGCCACCTGCACGGCCTACAGCAAAGACGATGCCTTTTGCAATGCGCTAAGGAAACCGATCATCGAAGGCGATGCACAGACGGACGCCCAATGCGATGACATGTGCGCTGCCGGTGGATGGACGGAAGATAGCTCCGTTGGTGTAACGAAAAGTTGGTATGCTATCACCTCCTCTTACGATGGGACGAAGCTGGTGATGGGTGCGAATAATAACAACATGTGGACCTCCAATGACAGCGGTGCTACTTGGACAGAGGTTACTTCTACTGGTTCGGGAAAACAGTGGCGGGATTTCACCTCCTCCGAAGACGGAACAAAGCTGGCAGCGGTCACGCGTAACGGCAACATATGGACCTCCAGCAACAGTGGCGCGACATGGACAGAAGTTACCTCTACTGGTGCGATAAAAGCTTGGTGGGGTATCGCTTCCTCTTCAGACGGAACAAAGCTAGCGGCGGTTGTGGCTGGCGGCAACATATGGACCTCTAGCAACAGTGGTGCAACTTGGACGGAAGATACTTCCGTTGGTGCGACAAAAAATTGGTACGGTATCACTTCCTCGACAGACGGGACAAAGCTGGCAGCGGTTCATTATGGCGGCAACATATGGACTTCTGAAGATAGCGGTGCAAGCTGGTCGGAAGTTACAACCACTGGAGCCACAAAAAATTGGCAGAAGATTACCTCCTCGGCAGACGGGACAAAGCTGGCAGCGGTTGTGTATCAAGGCAGCATATACACATCATCTGACAGTGGTGCGCACTGGACGGAAAGGCTTGCAGGTAATAGATTTTGGAAGGGTATCACCTCCTCGGCAGACGGGACGAAGCTGGTGGCGGTTGTGAATGGTGGCAGCATATGGACCTCCGATAATAGCGGTGCGACATGGACGGAAGTTACCACCACTGAAGTGAACCTAGCTTGGTATGGTATCACGTCGTCAGCAGACGGTACAAAGCTGGCAGCGGTTGATTATGGTGGCAATGTCTGGACAAAGGTGGATGCCACCTTCTACGCCTCCGGCACAGAATGCCATGTCCTGTACACCAGCGCCCCCGCGGGCTATGAGCTCATCTTAAACGGCAACAATTTCACGCAGCACGAGCAGAGGGCCTGCGGCCTCGGTACCTACAGCGCCTTGACCGACGCCTCCGCATGCGTCGTTTGCGAAGATGGCTACGAAATCATGCCCATTGGCGCCCAAAGCGCAGCCACTGGCTGTGAAGTGTGCGATGTTGCCACCGAATACGATCAAGACGGACTCGCGCATACGGGCTGCCTCGAGACACCGCAGCACTGCCCAGCAGGTTTCGAACATATCGAAACCAATGCCACTTCGCCAAATGTCTGCTCCTACTGCGGCGCAGGAACCTTCCAGCCACTCAACGAGACCCTCGACCAGTGCCAGCCCTACAGCAACACGGCAGCGAGCTGCAATGCTGTCCGAAAGAAGCTCGAAGATGCCGGAAGCTCCAAGATCGTCGACGACTCCGCCTGCGCGAGCGGAGAAGTCTGCGATGCCGACCACTACGCTTCGGGCTCCGAATGCCTGCTCTATGCCAACACCGAGGCCAGCTGCAATGCCGTCCGCAAGGCACTCCTTCATGGTGCGGCGAACGCAGAAGACGATTCGAATTGTAGCGCTGCCTGCTCGGCGCTGCACTTTGCAGACAACGAGCAGTGCACGCTCTACAACAACACCGCGGCGAGCTGCAATGCGGTAAGAAAAGCACTTGCCGTGCTCGGAAGCGAGAATACAGAAGACAATTCCGCCTGCGCAGCGGCAGAGTGCGAGGCCGATGACTACGCCTCTGGCTCCGAATGCCTGCCCTATCTGAACACGAGCGCACTGTGCAACAACGGCGCGCCAGAAAAGACGGGCGATGAGTTTCAGGTGAACACGGAGACCACCACTTCTTCCTCAATTAATCTCATCCCAGATGTTGCTACTTTTTCGAATGGAGATTTTATTCTTGTGTGGCATGGTTATGACTCCGGAAGCAACATACAATATAGAGTTTATGGACGAATGTACAACTTGGATGGGTCTCCAAAAGGCCCACAATTCATGGTATACGACGGTGATTATAAATACCCAAGCGTTGCTATCTTGTCTGGAGACAAGTTTGTGGTCGTGTACCGAAAAAACGCGGAGGGAAGCTCTGATATTCGAGCACAAATATTTGATCATACCGGTGCTGAAATAGTAAGCCAATTTATCGTAAGCGGCTCTGACTATTACAGCACCACTCCTAAGGTTGTTGCATTAGCCAACGGGGGTTTTGTTGTTACATGGCGTGCAATTTTCGATAGTTCCGCTGACGTTCGAGCACAGCTATTTGACGACAGTGGTTCGAAAATCGGAACAGGATTTTTTGTCAATACACTTCGAACAAACAATCAGGAAAGCCCAGATGTTGCAGCAGCAATTAATGATGGATTTGTTATTGCTTGGCACAGTAACCAATACGACGGAAACGCTAATGATATCTATGCTCAACGTTTTGACAGTTCCGGTAGTGTTGCAGGGGAAGAGTTCAAAGTAAACACAAAAATATCTGGAGAACAATCTTCACCATGCGTCACTGGTTTGTCCGATGGTGGTTTTGTCATTGCTTATGAGAGTCCAGATGATGACTCTAGAGGCATCTATGCTCAACGTTTTGATAGTTCGGGTAGTGCTGCAGGTGGAGAATTCAGAGTAAACACAGTTCAGACAAATACACAAAGTCAATCAGTCATAGCTGCCACGTCCGACGGTTTTATTGTCACTTGGCACAGTTGGCAACAAGATGTAGCCCAAAAGTACAACATTTATGCACAACTTTATACTAATCTTGGGACTAAAGTAGGAGGTGAGTTTAGGGTGAACAATTTTACAACGGGTAGACAAGAGTTCCCAGCCATGTCTGTAGCCAACGATAAGTTTTTATTTGCGTGGAGTGGACAAGGCGCTACGGCCCCAGACGGTTATAGCATCTTTGCCCAGCGCTTTGAGATGAGCGCAGGGAACGCCAGAGCCGTCCTTGGCCAAGCCAACAACGAAGACGATTCGCTATGCATTCCATGCCTTGCGACCGAAGTCGCCAGCG
>Ga0257127_1002007_pt1 | contig 13245 bp, 16 predicted proteins | sample SI060_135mmetaG_FD_190152 | JGI IMG/M metagenome (GOLD analysis project Ga0257127, IMG submission 190152) | Marine microbial communities from Saanich Inlet, British Columbia, Canada - SI060_135m | ecosystem: Environmental > Aquatic > Marine > Inlet | place: Canada: British Columbia | collected...
TAAATCGGATTCTAAATCGGATTCTAAATCGGATTCTAAATCGGATTCTAAATCGGATTCTAAATCGGATTCTAAATCTAAATCTAGTTATAATTCATCTTCTTTCTTTTCTAATTTTGCTTTTGGTTTCGATTATGTCAAATATGATTTTTTAAAATATCCAGGACTGCTTTTAATTTCTAGTGTGCTATTCATTATTTTATTTTCACTTCCTAAAAAACACGCTTTTCACGATACAGCAAAATATTCTATTCCTGCTTTATCCCTTTTTTACATTTTTGTTTTATATAAATCCTTCACTACTAGTTACTTGGATTTGAATAACTTTAATCTAAATCGTGTCAAATCTGTGATGATATTTTTTAGTGTTATTGCTACACTTTTAACCTTTTACATTAAAGACCCTGGTAATTTCATTTCAAATAATTTCGGCGAGTCACTACTTATTATCATTATTATTGGTATTTTAGCGTTTATACAGTTAGTTAATGTGTTAGTTGTTAATCGTGTGAATCCCTTTAAAAACTACAAAGAAAAACGCTTTTTTGAAAAAACAACGCGAACAAAAAAGTTACTCAATATGGCAAGCTATATTTTATACTTTGCTTTCATAATCATTATGACAATTTTAACTATTAAAAAAAAAGATAGCGACCAATATTTACCATTGCTTTTATCAACCATTTTTATTGGTCTTATTTGGGGTGGATACAATATTTTTACATTTTTTAAAAACCCAATCAGAGGCGACCAAGTAGCTAAAGGTGAAAATGTTTCTAAAATACTTGGTATTTTTATTGGAATATCAATTCTAATATTGGGAATTATTGGTTCTCTAAAATTAATTGATGATTTTGCTGGTGAAATGACAACATTAGGTAAAACAATTACAATCCTTATTTTACTTACCTTAATGGCCGCATTTTATAAATTTATTAAAGCCAAATACAGAACAAGTGACACCAAATTTGATAATATATTTAACCTCATATTTGACGGTATTTTTTACATTCCTTGTTTTCTTAATGATATTTTTGATTTCATTTATAGATTGTTTTACTACCTTTTTACTAACGATGGAAAATTATCTTTCTATAACCAACAAGATAAAGTATCAATGCTCATTATTTTCTTTATAGCAGTCTTTTTCTTACTCTATATTTCCATTAAGAAAATCAATAATAAACTTGTTACACAAGACGGAAAAGTATTAATTAATCATCCTATTCAACTTAATAAAGAATACCATTTAGGCAACTATGAAACTTTAAATGAAGTTTCTGATTATAAATATAATTATTCTATTTCTTTTTGGATGTATTTACATTCTAGTCAATCCAATAATTCAGATAATTATTATTCAATACTCAATTATGCAAATAAACCCAATTTTACATATAATCCTAATAAACACGAATTCCAAATCATTTGTGATATTAGTGGTTCAGAAGACCAAGTAATCATTTATAAAAATGATGATATGCCTCTTCAAAAATGGACCAATGTTGTTTTTAATTGCAATAACACAACTATGGACGTATTTATTGACAATAATTTAGTAATAAGCAAATCAAATATTGTCCCATATGTAAATATTGATTCTCTAACAGTGGGTGAAAATGATGGATTAAGTGGTGGAATATGTAATGTAGTTTATTTTAACAAACCATTAAGTGTTGGTAATATGTTTATTTTGTATCATTCTAATAAATATAAAAATCCTCCTATTACAGACATATCTAGTAAAACAGTTGTAAACTCATTTTAAGAATTTTGTCAAAATGAAATTTTTTTATAAAATAAATCTGAAATACCTTTAATAAATTTATCTCTACATAAATATATAAATGAAAACTAGTTATATTGTTGGAGGAATAGTTGTATTGTTACTTCTCATTTTATTTTCGGTTAAATATGTTGTTGCCGATAAATATACATTACGTGAAATGCTTAATGCTACAAAAATAGAAACTGTTACAAAAAGTGAATTACCTTCTCAATCAGGTCTTTCGCAAAATTTTACGTATTCTATTTGGTTATATGTAAATAATTGGAATTATAAAAATGGCGAATATAAACCTATTTTTGGACGATTTGATGGAGGCGACGCAACTCAAAAAATACTCACAAGTTATTTTGAAGGTATTAATAGTTGTATGACGAGACCATCAATTGATAGTGATTGTTCTTTTAATCCTTCACCAGTTGTTACGTTTGATAAAGTACAAAATAATATATTAGTTTATATTCCTAACTCATATAGAGATGACATTACTGATAAAACTTATACAAATCCATTTAAATGTGAAGTTAGAAATATTCCTATCCAAAAATGGGTAAATTTCAGTATGACAGTTTATAATAAAACACTTGATGTATACATTAATGGAAAATTACATAAAACATGTGTTATGAACAGTGTTCCTGTAATGTCAAGTGAAGATATTCATATTACACCAGGTGGTGGGTTTGATGGTTACACTTCTAAATTCCAATTTTATCCTGAAGCATTAAATCCTCAAGAAATTTGGAATATTTATTCTAATGGTTATGGTAGTTTAGCATCTACACTAGGCGACTATCAAGTTAAAATGTCTCTTATTGAAAACGGAAATGAGACAAATTCTTTAACTATTTAAGTTATAAATTCTTACAAACTATTTATTTCCAATTTTATTATATAATTTATTTATATACTCATTATATAATGGACCAAGTAGAAAATAAAGCAAATTCTGTTGCAGAAAATGTTTCCAATCAAATATCTAAAGTAACTTCAATTTCTTTTAAAGATTTTGTTTCTTCCAATTCTCTTATTTCAAAAGTTGCATTCACTCTTTTAGTAATGTTTATCTTTTTCTTATTATTAAAATTTTCCATTACTTTTATTCCCAGATTATTCAAAGAAAGCAGTTCTCCTTATATATTTAATGGAACTATTGAAGGAAGTCACAGTGTTGTAGTTCCTCAAGACCCTAAATACGATAACGCTATTCCTATTTTACGTTCTGTAAATGAAAAAAACGGTATTGAATTTTCTTGGTCCCTATGGATGTTTTTAGATGATAATGCTGTTTCTAATGGAAATACAAATATTCATATTTTCCACAAAGGAGATTCGCATACTACTGGAGATTTACATAAAATCGCGGCTCCAGGTCTTTATTTGGACGGCCAAAATAATAACCTTTTAGTTACTATGAATACACATAATAGTGGTAAGGATGATGATAAATTAGAAAAAATTGAAGTATCTGGTGTTCCTATGAATAAGTGGGTGAATATTATTATTCGTGTAAAAAATAGACGTGTTGATGTCTATATTAATGGAACAATTAAACGCTCTGTTGAATTAGATGGTGTTCCCAAACAAAATTATGGTGAAATTTTTATCGCCCAAAATACATCTCCTTCACTTCAAGGTTCAAAATTGTCTAATTTAAGATACCATGATCACGCATTAAATGTATATGATATTCAAAAATTAGTCCAAAGTGGTCCCAATAGAAAACTTGTTACTTCCAGTGCTATGACGGATAATTCGTCTTCTTATTTGGCCTTTGATTGGTATTATAATAATGTGTAAATTCATTTTCATTTGGTAACATTATAATATAATCTATAATATATATTACAATGTCAATAAATATGCCACAAATGAGATTATGGACTCGTTACCAAAACGTATGTCCTGAATTAACCCCAGAACAAGCATATACAAATAAGATATTATATAAAAATAATATTTTAAAGCATAAATCCAATAGCACACCATTAACAAAAAAACAAAAATACGCTTACTTATCTAAACGTGTTGGTAATAGAATACATAATTGTGATCCTAGACCTAGCGGCGAAATTACTGTTGGTATGTCTCCTAATTTAGTGGTTCTTTATTCAGGAAACACAACTGCTTCGTATTATCCTCGTATAAAAAGAACAATGCATGTGGCAGGAACAAATTGGCCGAATGGTGCAAATATTGCAACTCTTCCTCACGCCTGTAGGTCATTATATGCGGCAAGAGGGTTAATAGATAGCCCAGATGACGATGATACCGATTCTTAAGCTCTTAAAGTAGGATTTATACAAATGTCTCTATTTGGAAAAATATTGCCCGACATACAGACATCACCTTTTTCTAATTGACGACAATTTCGGATTCCATTATATTCACCTACATAACACCATTGCCCTGAAGTATCAGTTCCTTCATATGACCCTACATTTCTCTCTTTTTTGCGTTTTGTATTTATGTTTCTATTTAAAGTATTATTGTCAGGAACATCAGGTAATCCAAAATCCAATTTTGCAGACGATAGTTCATTAACATTTTTCGCTTTTTTTGCGACTGATTGGGTTTCTAATAAACCTATTTTAGCAACAGAACTAACAATATCTACTGCTGATTTACCTCCTTCTGCTGCTACATCTACTGTTTCACCTGCTACTCCTAAAGATGTTCCTAATAAAGGATTCAATAAACTAGCAATAAATTCAGAACCTTGTGCTAAATATAAAAATACATTTACTCCTAAAAATGTTAAAAGAATTATAATCAATACCCACATTTTCCATCCTATTTTACTTAAAAAACTTTTTCCTTGTTCCAAATTAGGCATAACATTTGGAATTACATTTGTTGTTGCATTTTTTGCGTTCATTATATAGTCATTTATTGCTGATGATTTTGCGTCCATATATATAATATTTATTATTTTAATTAAATGTTATATATTTTTTTAATGAAATGTAAGCAAATACAAAAATTGGTTCAAATCAGTCACTATGTCATCCCGAATATTATATAAATCTGTATCTAATTTTTTCTTATCTAATGACATTAAATATTTTATAAACTTTTCTACATGTATCTTCATTTTGTCGTTATCGTTTATAGAGTGTAATTTTATTGATTTCACATTTTCCATATTCATTCGTTTTTCGTTTTTTCCAATAATAACTTCTATAAATCGGTCCATATGTGAATTCAATTTTTCGTATATTTCATCCGTTGCTTTATGTGCACCATAATTATGCGTTTTCCAATGAAATAATTTAATACATAATAACATCTCAAAAAATTCTGTGACAATTTGTTTCTTTAAATCTTTATATTCGTCTTTTATATATTTTGTTTTATATTTACAACTTTTTTTCAAAGATTTACTAGATTTTTCTTTTCTAAATATTTTCTTTTTCCCTTTCTTCAAAGTTTTATTATTTTTATAATTTGTTTCTTTCATTTATAATAAAGTGTTATTATTTTTCTGGAAGTCTTGGAATAAATGTTTCTTCAAATGAATTTAATTGGTCCATTTTGCTTATTGTATTGTGTAAATTTCTTGCTTTAGAATCTTTAAATAAATAATCTGTTCCTGGTGATATTTCTCCTTTTTTTATTTGTTTATATATTTGGTCTATTTTATTTGTTACATTTGTTATTATTTCACGATTTTTTTCCGCTATAATATCTCCTGATATTTTTGGATTTTCACACAATAATGTAATTGCAAAATACAATATATATTTCCTTTTTGATACAACTGATGAAACATATTTAAGACAAAATATGGATAATAATGATTTTATAATTTTCTGAATTATTTTACTGCGATTTTCGGATTCGTTTAATATTATATCCCATATAATCCAGACTATTTCTTTTTGAAATTTTGAATCTACTTTCGTTTTCGCTCTTCGTTCACATTCTATTTTCTCTTTCTTTCGCTTTGCTCTTTTCTCAAATTCTAAAATCCATTCCATCCAATAGCATCCATTCATTATATTTTGATTATCTTTGGATACATTATAGGCCAATTCGTTTATGGATATGAATAATTCTTTTGGGTCTTCTTCTTTGAATGACTTCTCACCATAAGTTAATTTTGTTGCCTTCATTTTTTCCATCATCTTTGTCATATCATAATCTATATCTCTTATTTTTATTGAATCATAACTATGTCTCCTTTTTGCCATACATAAAATGCAAACGATTTCACAAAATAATCTTCGTATTTTATCATTATTTCTTAATTGTAGTTCATTTGAAACAAATCCGTTATGTACGATTTCTTTAAATGAATCTATCCGCATGTCTAAATATATGGCTAACTTTGGATTTCCTAAATGAATATATTTAGTATAAAATAAAATAATTGTGTCCCATAAATCTCCATAATGTCCGGAACATATCATTTCTGCACTCCAGTAACACGATGGTTCAATTTTCTCTTCCATTAGACTTTTTAATAATTCATTTTTTACATCACTATTTTTAAAATTTGAAAATGTTATACCCTTAAATTCATTTGCCAACCTTAAATCCGTTATTGTTGTTTCCATTAGAATATTAATTTATATATTTATTTTTTTTTGTAAAAATAATCACATCATAACATATAAATGAAATTAAATTCTATTTTAAAAACTTATACTAAAATGGACCCTATTGGCAAAATATTGCTCTTTATTGTTTTATTTTTATTAACCATTTCAATATGTAAAGTGGTTTTCAATAATAATGCAAAAGAAGGGTTCCAAAATGACGTTAATGAAAATGAAAATTATGACAATATCAATAAAAATATGTTTGACAAATTTTACGCCTCTATTTATGATTTTATTGCTTTTGATGCAAACAAAAATAACTTTGAAGTTAAAAAAATTATTGAATTAACAAATCCTACTATGAATAGCGTAATTTTAGATATTGGTTCCGGTATAGGTCACCACGTCAAAGCTTTAAATGAAAACTATTGTGGTGAAATTATTGGTATTGATAAGTCGTTAGATATGGTAAATTATTCGAAACATATTTACCCTGATATTTCAGCTTCATTTCAAAATATTGATATTACAACTGGTAAAGCTTTCCCTAATCAACATTTTTCTCATATGTTATGTCTTTATTTTACTATTTATTACATTCAAGACCAAAAACTGTTTTTACAAAATTGTTTTAATATGCTCCAAAATAATGGATATATGATTTTACATTTAGTAAATAAAGATGGTATTTCTACTTTGTTACGACCAGATTATGTAAATGGTGTTTCCAATAATTATGTTCCTAAAACGACTATCGATTTTAATAAATTCCAATATATATCTACATTTGATACATCAGTTGATAATAAAAATGTCTTATTCAAAGAACAAATTACATTTAAAAATGGTAAAAAAAGAACCCATAATCATTCCCTTTTTATGAACGATCAAGAAGTTATTATAAATTACGCTAGAAGTGCTGGATTTATAATTCATGCTAAAGTAGATATGACTGATTGTGATTATGAAAATCATTATTTGTATATTTTGAAGAAGCCTTATTAATAATCATATTTATCATTATTTACACAATTATCAGGGTATACTATATCTCGTTCAAATAAATCAAAATACTTTTTATTATAGAACTCTGGTTGTTGGGAGGTCTTTAACAAATTGTCAATTTTGCGTTTATCGTAGGTATACATATTCTTCAACAATGTTGCCATCCTTTCTTTATCGTATCCATTTGCTGTCATAAAGTAATACAAATTGTATCCTTCAAAGTGCTTCAAATGCTCTTTTACTAATAAATCAACAACCCAACTTGGAAAGGTTCTTGGATTGAAGAAATCTTCTTTTATCCAAAAGTTCCATCTCTTCGCTTGTGCTGCTGTTTTGATAGTAGGAATATTAATCTTCATTTTATATCAAATTGTGACTTGTGAGTTATAATTCAGAATACGAATTTTAAAAGTTATTCATTTTTATTATTATTATTCAAAAAAATTATAAAGTGTCACATTTATTTTACACTATGATATTCACTTTTTGCTATTAAAATACAAAAATGGATACAAGCAAAAATATTCGTCTTCTTAAATTGCTTATGCGTGTTTTAGAAACAAACGCACCAATTAATCAAACTTCGGTTTCAATTGGATTTCAAAATAAAAATCAAAATGAAACTAAAATGAAAGCAAAAGGAAATCAACTTGTAAAAATAACTTTTAAATAATTACTTCGTTTCGTGATTATTTATGAAGCTATAACGTGGTTCTCCAGGCATCCGTCCCTTGTTATAATTAATAAAAATTTCTCTATTATTATATATATTTTTTATTGCTTTTATTTGTAATTCACCATTTCTCGTAAATGAAAATCTTGCGTTTTCTCTTTGTCCTGTGGAATGATTTACTAATGTTCCAACTCCTCGTCTACAAGCTCCATCATTTACTGTATTATCTCTCATTTGAACGCCATATGGGGTTGTCTGGTCATTATATCGTTCATTTCTTTCTTCTTGACTAATTATTTCTCCATCATATTTTACAATAGTGTCCCCTGCTTTAAAAATTCTTTCCCTTTCTCCTTTATTCGGATTTAATGCAAATAACCCTAATCCATATTCTGATTGTTTTATTCTTACTTGCTTATCTCGCATTAAATGTCGCCAACAAAATGAAGTTCCTATAACTGTTTTATTTTTACAACGATTACCACCATTGCTTATTGAGGTGCATCTAACTGATTGTAATTTGCAAGAAAAATGTTTTTCATTATTAATATAAAAATTGAATTTTTTTGGCATTTATATTTTATTTTTTTTTAATTCTATTTAATACTATATTATTAACTATCTTTTTATAAAACGGAATCTTTTTGTCTTTTTTAAATTCTTTTACTTCTCCGTGTGAATAATATTTTGCCCAATTATTAGGTGTTTTTTTTGTACCACCGTCATATTTGATTGCTAATCGTGCATTTAATAATATGTCACCTAAAGATTCACCATCACATATTACATCTGCCAAGATTCTTCCATATTTTTCGGTTTGTACGTTTTCTAATGATACTATTTTGTCCATTGCTTTTTCCATTATTAAACTTTTTGCCATTACCGCGCACATTTTTTCATCTTTATCTTTTGTGCGTATTTCAGGACAATCTATACCATTTATTCTCACTGAAAATCTATATAATATAGAGTCTTCATAAGGAAGCATCGCAGCAATCGTGATTGTATCACCATCATATACTTTTATCACTTTTCCATGTGTGATTGGAGGAATAAATGGTTCAGTATCTTCATAATTGACATCATCTAATTCAAACATTATTGTTGTATATATATTCTTCAGTAATGTTTATATTATTTATCTTTATTTTTAATTCATTTTTTATTTCCATTTCATTAAAATGGAAGACCAGTTTTTTTGTCAAAAATTTCACTATATTCAGGGTATGGAATAGAAGCATTCTTCTTAAATAATTTACTATTTTTTTTATTCCATTGTTCCCAATTTGATGGAGGATTTGATTGTGATATTTTCACACGATGTTTTATAATTTCGACTGCTTCTTTTTTTGTTATTTTAATTTCTTGATATTCACGTCTTAAAACAGGAGGACCTCCAATACTAGAACTAGAACTAGACCTGGATTTTGACCTGGATTTAGATTTTGACCTGGACCTGGACCTGGATTTGGACCTGGATTTTGAACTTGTTCTATTTTTTAAAGTTCTTGAATTTCTCATATATATTTTAATTATATTTTAATTAGATTTATTTTATTTTATTTTAGTTACACATATTTGCAATCATTATCATGCTTAATATCAACATATTTAAATTCATAATCATCTAAATACTTTACAATTGTTTCATCATCAAAATTTTCCAAATCACGCACAAGTGTCCACATTGAACCTCCAGATGGTGTTGTAATAATACTAAATTGATATTCATCATTTTCAACAGGCCCTAATTCTATAACCCAATAAGGAGCATCAACAGGTGTTCCATCTAAATGAACTGTTAGTTGTCCTGGTTCTGTTTCGTTTTTAATATACGCATAACCACCGATTGTTTCTAGTTCGCCTTTTCTATTGATTTGACTATTTAATACACTGACTTGACCATTATCCATTAAACCATAATCAGCAGTAATACACTCACCATATCCTTGAAAAAGAACATTAGTTGGTGCTCCATAAACTTGATACCATCTTCCTAGGTATTTATTTACATCTAATTCAGGAACAGTTTCAAAACTAGTAAAAGCAAATAACGCGGTAAAAAATCCAAACATTTTAATATATAAAAATTAATATATTATTTTTATATTCTTTTAATTAATCTTTTTTTGTTTTTCTTTAACTGATTAGAGTGGTTGCGAATATATTACTTGCTACTTCAAACATAAACTCAAAAATTGCTCCAATTCGGGAAATTTCCCCGCATCCAACACACTCTCTTGAAAAAATATTGTTGTTATTGTGCCTTCCAATATTACATTATTTTTGATTAAATTATTTATCTTTACATCATTTAAAAATTGACGCTTAAATGTCATCATTAAGTATACCGGATATTGGTCTATTTGAATTACATGTATGTTTAAAAATATACCTGAATAACTCCTTATTTTGAATTTAATTGCTATTGATGATTGCTTATACATATTGTTAAATGATTTCTTATATAATATATTATCCATTCCTTGAACCATTCTATATTTCGTATCATTATATTGCATTTTTTTAATTTTCTTATTGATTTCATTACAATTCTCCATTATGGTGTAAATATTATCCTTCTTAAACGGAAATACTACCTTATCATTCTCTTTTTTTATCATTAGATATTTCACTATGTAATGACATACACAATCATTTGCTCGTCTCAACGGTGATGTAAAATGAACGTAAAATTTCTTTTCAACTAAATCATGGTTCACTTTTAACGTATTATAACATGCACGAACACCATTACTAATAATATATTCTATTATCTCATTCCCATCCTTATCTTTCATATTCTGTTTATCTTCATTTCTTAATTCACAACTCCTATAAATGTTATGCTTCTCTTTCAAATTATTTGATATATATTCAGCTACTATACTGTTTGCTAATATGGCAAACTCTGCTATCATTTGCTTCATTTTGACTTCTTCTTCACTATCTAAATATAATTTTACATTTTTATTCCTATTATCATATACAGGATACGCATTATTCACTTCTGACAATTTTTCCGCATATGAACCCCTTTCTTTTCTTAATGTTTCTGATATCTTCATTCCCATATAAAATATCTCATTGATTTCTATCAATTCACTCGCTTCTTTATACGTATAACTATTATTTTTTCTTATTTGTATAATAGATGGAAATATCTCTACATCTTCCTTTATTATATCATATGTTTCTCTATTTACACAAACCTTTATTGATATAGCATTTTTATATTTAACCTTTTTGTTATCCTCTCTTAAACTTGACAATATTACTATTTCTTCTGGCATTAAATGTATCGGCTCTCTATTTGATGGATATAACGTATATGCTTGCTTACATATTTTTTTCCACAAATTTGAATTAATATCTATAAATTCCGTCGGATCCGATATGTGTATGTATAAATATACCATTCCTGTTTCTTCATCTGTTTCTATACTAAACGCATCATCCGCATCTTTACTTCCTTCTGGGTCTATCGTATATACTTCCATATCCTTTAATAACCTTCTATTTTCCCTAGGTATTGAATACATATTAATACCATAACGATTATTATCATTATATTTGACCTTATATTTATTATATTCGTTCATAAATTGCTTATCATAATATTCTTCATATTGTTCGTTTCTCATTATTACTATATTGTTATTATTTTGTTTTTATGTTGTTTAAACTTATTTTTTATATTATTATTTATTATTATGCTTTATTTATCTTTACTTTTTATTATTTTTTGTTCCCTTATTCTTATCTCTTTTTACGGATATTATAAAATCAAATATAAACAATGGATTCATCATCCACTTAACTTCAATTTGGTCTTCAAATTGAACTCTTTTCTTAATAATTCTGATTTAGTTTTACAAGAAAAAATTGATTTCTCCAATATTTCCACTTCTTCTTTCAAAAATTTGCCTCAACTACATAAATCATTCGTTAAAAATATGGATTCCCACTTTAATGACCTTGATATTATTTCTATTCAAACTAAAAATTGCTCTATTATTAATCATAAATCTAAATCTGTTATAGACGACTCTATTATATCCTCTTGTGTTTCTTCTTTTGAAATAAAAAACTTGAATAATACGAACTGCTTTTATATTAATAATCTTATGCTTGATTACACTAATCTTAATTTACAAAAGAAAAATAATATCATATTCCATCATCTTTTTCATTATATTTCCAAATTGAATATAAATTATGGCATATTTAAATACAATATTCTCCCTTTTGTAAATCCTCTTTGCAAATTTAACACTTACACTTTCCCCGTAACAAAATGGCGTAAACCCCCTTCTAAACTTTTACATCATCGCTTTAAAATTATTCCTCTTTCTAAACAAAATTTCCATTTATTCACCAATTTCCTTAAAACCTTGAATTCATATTTTGACACCATTTTCCACGCAAATTTTGAACGCATTATGTATCTTATATATAACTCAATTTGGCACGCTAATTTACTTCTCCTCGGTGACCAAGTTAAAGCTTTCTATTTCTTTCAAATTCGCCGCAAATCTGTCCTACATTGCTTCTGTTCCGCTAATACATGCAGCGATATAAATGACTTCATTTTTGCCTTCAAATTATCCTTTTGGAATATTGCCAATAAACATAACTGCAACTTAGCTTCAATTGACTCCATTTCACATAATAACCCTATTATTGATAATATTATCCAAAAAACACATCCTTCGTCCGTTACACCTTTCGCATTCTACTTTTATAATTTTAAAAAATCGGCATCCGTTCCTAATCACGATTGCTTACTTATTTTGTAAATAATTAATAAATGCCCCAATGCTCCTGATAAATGCGTAATACAATGATAATATGGTTCTAACCGTGCACTCGTTTTGATACCAATTATGTTATTAATTGCTCCATAAAAATAAAAATATATAGGATCATCTTTCATATACAAATAAATTATATTCATTATCAATAAATGTGACGATAACGTACATCTATGATTGAAACCAAATTGACTCATAATATATTGATAATATAATTTATTATGAATTGTTATTTGTTTTATTTATTTTTATTTTTGTTTATTTCTATATACTTTGATACACGTCTTAATATCTTATCATCTTGAAAATTTATATCTTCCGTTTTCCCACCAAAATTCTGGTGTATAATTTCACCATATTCTTTATGCTCCTTGGAATTGTAATTTGTCAAACATTGTGGATATTTTTCTTGATATTTTCCTA
>Ga0257127_1002021_pt1 | contig 13182 bp, 10 predicted proteins | sample SI060_135mmetaG_FD_190152 | JGI IMG/M metagenome (GOLD analysis project Ga0257127, IMG submission 190152) | Marine microbial communities from Saanich Inlet, British Columbia, Canada - SI060_135m | ecosystem: Environmental > Aquatic > Marine > Inlet | place: Canada: British Columbia | collected...
TGCTCATCTCCACTGAGAATTTCTACAATAATTCCTTGCTCTTGCAACATTTGAACCATCTCTTTGACTCCCTCTCTAGCATCATCATGTATGAAAGAAAATGCAGCTACTGATTTACCAGATAGTGACAAAACGCTAACACCGTGACCTTTCTTTCGGGAACTATCTAGGATTGATTGAATTTCATCTGTAATTTCTACCCCTTGAGAGATAAGCCAATCCGCTCTTCCAAAAATGATTTCTTGACCGCTGATTTTACCAGATACTCCTGCGTCACCATCACTAATTCCAGTGATTTTCTTTGGCATAACATTTGATTCAGTTGCTAATGAAATTATAGCTTTGGCATATGGATGATTTGAACGCTGTTCTAATGCACAAACCATGGATAAGATTTCATCTTTCTTGTACTTACCTGTACAAACAAACTCGCCTATTTTTGGATGACCTGTTGTCAAAGTTCCTGTTTTATCTAATAATGCAAGCTCTACCGAAGCAGCTGATTCAAGAACATCTCCACCTCTTGCCACAAGTCCTGAGGCAGAAGCCGTTGAGAGCGCTGTTGCATGAGGAACTGGTGCTGCCAAAAGTAAAGAGCAGGGGCATGAAACTACCCACAAAATTAGGGTTGTCCTGAAATCTTTGGTTAAAGCGCCATAAAGTAGAGAACTAACCAATACAAATGGTACCCAAATAGCAGTAAAACGCTCTATTGTAGTTTGAGTTCTAGTTGGTTTCTCACGATAACTACGAACTAAATCAATAAGACTGGAAAGTCTGGTTGTATCGCCACTAGCCTCGCATCTAACAAGAATAGGGCCACGAACCAACACTAGACCTGCTTCAACAAAATCTCCTTTGATTACACTAATTGGGATTGGCTCTCCGGTTAATGGAGCACGATCAATCGCACCACTGCCTTCAATTATTACACCATCAACAGGAACAATCTCTCCCGATCTAATTTCAACTATATCTCCAATAGCTAAAGACTCAATAGGAAGCCATTCATCTTCTGATGTGCTTACTTTTACATTAGAATCACATGTATCATCATCACAACAATTGGCTTCAACAGATTTTACAATAGAATCACAATTATCATCATCACAGCAACTAGTTTCAGTGGAAGATGAGAGTCGAGCTAACCTAGGTAACCGATCAAGACCTCCTTGCATGGCGTTTCTGGCTTTTACAAGGGCGCTTTCTTCTAGATGAGATGCAAAGGCAACTAATCCTGTAACTATGAGTGCTTCTGGATATTCTTGCATCAACATTGCCCCAATTACTGCCAATGAAGTCAATACTTGAAAACCAAGTACTCGATTTTGAATACTTGCTATAGCTGCCTTAAACATTGGAAAACCAGCGAATGAAACACCGATTAAACATAACAGTATGGCTAAAGAATCAGGTATTGAATTTAATGTATCAATAGCAATCACACCTGCAAGCAAAGGCAATGTGAGAACTGCTGATAAAAGTTGGACTTGATCAGGTCTAAGTTTTGAGGTGGTAGATTCTTCAAGTTTCAAATCACTACCAAGAAGTTGTTGTAACCTTTCATTAGAAATTTCTTTCATTTTTATTGAAGTAAAGGTAATTCTTTGAAACTCAATTTTGCCATCTTCAAATCTTACATTAATCATACCTGGGACTTCGAGTAATGCTGTTCTAAGCATTTTACGTTCTATTCCAAGGTTAGTAGCGGCACGGCTAGGCGTAAGGCCAGATACAGATTGCCAAAGAATCTCTGGATTATGTCCAAGACTCTCTAATACAGAGTTAGCCCTAGAAAGTTTACCTTTTGCTAAATCTAAATCCATTCTAACGATACCTTCTGTAACTGATATCTTCACATTATTGACACCAGGTAATCTATTGACTGCTTTTCTAGCCTTCATTGCACAATCTGCGCAATCCATACCGCCGATTCCCCATTCTATGTTGTACGTGCCATCAACAACTAAATCAGCATCGAGTATTTTATCTGCACTTTTCGCAAATGAAATTATATTGTCATTTTTTTCTTTCACTGATTTTTTCAAATCTGATGATTCTTTCATTTTCAAAGGAATCTGGGAAATACTATCTCCAACTGTTTTAGAGATATTGGATAATATTTCTGCAGGCGTATTTTTTACTACTTTATCAGTAATTGATTTGTCATTAGAAGAAATGATGAGTTCATCCTCGTCATCATCGAGAAGAAGAAATTCTTCCTCATCCATAGTTATCCGACAAGAGGTCTATCCTTGAACATGACTAGATGACGTCTGAGCGATGAGATGATGAAATAGGACTTCTACGCAAGCATATGAATACGATGCCTCAAGGTGATGATTGGGAAATGATTGTCTTCGATATAGATGGCACATTACTAGATTTTGAAGGATTTCAACCAGAGTTAATTCCTCTAATAAGAGAAATAGAGAATATGGGGGTAACTGTGTCTTTAGCCTCTGGAAGAACTCTACCAAATGTTACACCAATACAGCAAGTGCTTGCGATATCGGGATTTGCGATAGGCGAGAATGGGGGAATGGTTTGGGATAGTAAAGCAGGATTCCCAATAAGATGTCTAGCAGATGGTAAGAGAGCAAGAGATGCGGCGAAATGGCTAGCTACTCAAATAGAGGGATTGGATCCAAAAGGAATTGAGACAAATCGCTGGAGAGAAACTGAATGGTGCCTATTGGATACAGAAAATTATGAAAAAATGAAAGAGGCCCTGAAGGATTCGCAGTGGCCTGATTTACAAGTTGTCCCTACTGGATTTGCAGTACATATTACTGAAAAAGAATTGAATAAGGCTAGTGGCTTGAAAGTTGCATTTGAACAAAGAGGTATTGATCCAAAGAAAGTTATCGCGGTTGGAGATGCATCAAATGATATCCCTATGTTCAAAATGTGTGGTTTTTCTGTAGCAGTAAATAATGAATTTGCGGGTGTAGAAGAAGCTGCTGATCATCTGACAAAAGCCAAGGGAACTTTAGGAACAATTGAATTCTTAAACGAATTTATTAGAACACGTAAATGAAGATGGTGCAGGAGGCAGGATTCGAACCTGCGAAGCTCTACGCATCGGAACTTGAGCCCGACCCCTTTGACCACTCGGGTACACCTGCGACCCTCCGAGATGTTTTTTCTTATTGAGTCCAACGGATGAACAGACTTGAAAGAAGATAAACAAAGGAATCATTCATGGCCTTCCTCTCTCTGCCGTTACTCAGGTTGCTCACATGATTGACGAAGTCGCTTCATCAAGATTATCAAAGCAACAACTAATTGTTGTCGAAAAAGCCCTTTTTGAGTTGACTAGGCAACAAAAAGCAAGTCAAAATGCACCTGTGGAAATCACAGTTCCAAATTTCTGGTCTTCGATTTATCAATTACTAAGCCATTTAGAAAATGAGCTGGCTGAAACTATAAGGAATGAAGGAATGAATGCAAAGACACAATTGCAGTCACGTAGACTTGGAGTAGCCAGGACGTCTGTTTCAGATCTGACAAGAATGAGGATGAATGCATTTACTCAGCATGCAATTTTAACAAATTTACTCAAAATGTCGAGTGGGAACCAAAATGGAAATAAGGTCCCACCACTAAATTGGCAACGCCATGACCCTTCAGAAAGAGCCTATTATACAAATGTTGAAAGATTGGTTGAGAAATATAAAAATGATGTTTCTTGGGATAATATGCTCCATGGAGGGAAGCCAATGTCAGTAAGTAAACCAAGTTTAGGAGGCAATGCTGCACTCACGGAATTTAGTGATTTAGATAAAGAAGAAGAAGTTGTGTCTTCATTAACTACATCGGAGCAATCTCAAGAAATATGGGTTGATCCAGAATTTGACGAGGAAGATAGGATTCGCCAAATGGATGAATTTCCAGAAAGAGCTACCGGAGCAATCTCATCAACTTCAATAAACCAAGAACAAGATATAAGAAAAAATTCTGATATGAAAAGAATCAGAATTATTCAAGATTTAATGGACCCTATTATTGATGAAGACGGGACTGCAATTCAACTTACTGCGGGCGAGGTTGCTAACTTTTCTTCACTTATGGCGGATACTCTAATTGCAGCAGGTTTTGCTGAATCCGCAGAGATATAGGGAAGCAATGACTTAGAGTCGTCATTGTACGACTAGCCTCACCGAAGGTGAGCCGATGGGAGAATCAGTAACAAATAAACAACTAAAAAAATTCAGAACTAATTTTGCAAATGACCCTGCAGCGAAAGTTGCACAGAATGCAGTAACAAATGGAAACCTACTAGATGTTGCGCTAAATAGAGACTTAGTACAAAATATCGATTCGTCATTTTCTGTGAAATTAGATGATTGGAAAGTCACAAATCAAAAAAGTAGTGGAAGATGCTGGCTTTTTGCAACTTTGAATTTATTTAGACCTGGTACCATGAAGAAATTAAATGTCAAAAACTTTGAATTCAGTCAGTCGCATATTCATTTCTGGGATAAATTTGAGAGAAGTAATCATTTCTTCGAAGCAATTATTGACACGGCAGATAGACCTCTAGACGATCGAACTATTGGATTCCTTCTGGGTGACCCAATTGGAGACGGCGGGCAATGGAATATGGCAATGAACCTAATCCGTAAACATGGATTAGTGCCAAAAACTGCTTATCCAGAGAGCATCTCATCATCGAGTACAAGATGGATGAATGCTATACTGAAAGACATTCTAAGAAGTGGAGCAAGTGAATTACGTGAAATTTTAGATAATGGTGGTTCGAAAGAGGAAGCTAGAGCACACAAAGATAAGAGAGTCGAAGATATTTGGAGGATATTATGCATTCATCTAGGCACACCCCCTGAAGAATTCGATTGGCAATGGGAAGATAAAGATGGAGATTTTCACAGAAAAGGAAGTATGACACCCCAAGAATTTGCTAAAGAATATGTAGATATGGATTGGGAAGATTATGTTTGCATAGTCAATGATCCAAGAAATGAATATTACCAAACTTACACCGTCGACTACCTACAAAATGTAGCGGGTGGTCCGCCAGTAGTATACCTGAATGTACCAAGTCAAGAAATGAAAGATGTAACACAGAAGTTGCTGGAAGATGGTTTACCTGTATGGATGGGCTGTGATGTAGGGAAGCAAATGCATAGAAAAAGAGGACTTTGGGATGCTAAACTATTCGACTTTGCTGAATTATATGGGGCAGAATTTGGCATGGATAAAGCAAACCGTCTGAGATTTAGTCAGACTATGATGACTCATGCTATGTTGTTTACTGGTGTTGACGTCGTTGATGGAGTACCAAGAAGATGGCGAGTTGAGAATTCATGGGGCGCTAAAGAAAGTGGCAAAGAAGGGTTCTATACGATGAATGATTCATGGTATGATGAACACATGTTCGAAATTGCAGCACCTACTGATTACCTTACTGAGAAAATGAAAAAAGGCCTCGATACAAGTCCTGTAGTATTACCTGCTTGGGACCCTATGGGCAGTCTGGCGAAAGATGAAGCTGCTCTCTGAATATTTATGCTGACTAGGTCAATAATATGTCAATAGGAAATACAACTAATATTTGTACAATTTGTAGAAATAAAGGTGAAACAAATTGGTATAATATTTCTAACCATAATCAAAAAAATAATCAAGAGAGATTATTTTCTAATCCAAATAACAAGATCGAACTTTGTAATAATTGCCATAGTAAGACCACGGGAAAAAATCTATCTCCTGAAAGAGAACATATTCATGACGAAGAAAGTTCTACTAAACAAAAATCACGTGAAGGAAAAGCTGTCGCTAAACAAAAATCAATCCATGGAAGAATTCTTGCACAAAAGAGAAATCTAGAACGGAAAGACAAACAAGAAAGAATTACTTCTAGAAAAAGAAGTCTATAATTAATTACTGAGTTTTTGTGTAAAGATGTTTTTAGTGTTATATTATTATTTCTGATACGGTTTATATGAAACCTCTGTTATGAAAATTATAGAGGAATAGTGATGGATGAAATTACACAAAAACTGCTAACTGAAAAAATGATACCAATTGCCCCCATGAATGGTGAGAAATTCGAGAAATTGAGAATCTCAGTAGATGGATATAATGCTGAATGCTTTATTTTTCAGCGAATAAATTCAGATAAGATAATCATTTTATTTAAAAAAGAACACCCAGAATTCGGAAAAGAATTCGGAACCAAATATTTCCAATTTAAAGAACCAGGAAAAATGATTTGGGGTCATTCAACAAAATATATGCATATCAAAATAGCATAGTCAAAGAATAAATTTGTTAAAACAAATTTCATCCAAGATTTCTTAGTGAAAGCTCGATAGTAACTGAGTCTGGATATTCAATCATCATGATTGCCTTCAAAGCCTTCTCATCTTTTGAACTGTTAGTTACAAGTTCAAGAAGACGCTTATGGAAACGCATTTCCCAATGATCCCAAGTTTCTGCACCTTCTCCATCAGGAGCCTTTCTGCATGGCACGACTAATTTCTTTGTAGGCAGAGGTATAGGTCCACGCAAAGCAACACCAGATTTATCTGAAATCGCTTTGATAGTAGCGCATACTAAGTCTACATCTTTGTAATTATCACCGGTTAACTTGATAGTAGTAACGACTGGCATTTTATTCACTCACCAATCTCTCTAAAAATCTAAGCTTTCTTCTCAATCTTCATACAAACGCCAGCAGCCACAGTCTTACCCATGTCACGAATAGCGAATCTTGCAAGTTCAGGGAACGCATCCATCTGCTCAATAGCCATAGGCTTGGTTGGTCCGAAACGGATCAAAGCAGCATCTCCAGTCTTTAGGAACGGAGGGTTTGCTTCCTTAGTCTTGGAATTCTCTAGTAGTTCTACGAATCGAACTGCTACTTGGCTAGTATGGCAGTGGAACACAGGTGTGTATCCTACACCGATAGCTTTCGGGATTTCCATAAGTTGAATTTGTCCAACGAATGTTTCGTCGTGACGTACGAAGTTAGGTGCAGATTCAGGATATCCTGCAACGTCTCCACGGCGGATATCAGTTGCAGCTAATCCACGAACATTGAATCCAACGTTGTCACCAGGTTCAGCCTTAGCGTGAACTGTGTGGTGCATCTCAATTGACTTAACTTCAGCAGATTGTTGACTTGGATTGAAAACTACAGTTTTACCTGAGTTTAGTGTACCAGTCTCGATCTTTCCTACTGGAACAGTTCCAATACCGCTGATCTTGTAAACATCCTGAATTGGTAGTCTTAGAGGACGGTCTGTTGGTTTAGGAGGCATCTGAATAGCATCAATTGCTTCGAAAAGAGTAGGGCCATTGTACCATGACATATTTTCACTCTTGTTGTAGATGTTCTCTCCAAAGAAAGAAGAACCTGCAATCATTGGAACATCTGCTGGATTAAATCCTGCCATCTTCAATAGGTTAGAAACTTCAGTCTTAACTGAGTTGAATTTGTCTTCAGAGTAATCTACTCCACTAATGTCCATCTTATTGATGTTAACAATTAGTTGTTTAACTCCAAGTACACGAGCTAAGAAAGCGTGTTCCTTAGTTTGTGCGTTTACTCCATCGTTTGCTGCTACACAAAGTACTGCAGCGTCTGCTTGGCTAGTTCCAGTGATCATGTTCTTTACGAAATCACGGTGACCAGGTGCGTCAATTACTGTGAAGTAATAATTTGGAGTGTAGAATTCTTTGTGAGCTACGTCGATAGTAATTCCACGCTCTCGCTCTTCTTTCAATCCATCCATAACATAAGCCAGACCGAAACCTGCCTTACCTTGCTCTTGTGCAAGTTTTTCATTCTTGTCAATTACGTGCTGTTGAATATGACCGCTGTCTAGAAGTAGTCTTCCAACTGTTGTCGATTTTCCATGGTCAACGTGACCAACGAATACTATATTCAAGTGCGGTTTCTTTTTATCTTCCCATTGTGAACCCATATGATACACCCCTAAGGTAGCCCGCCGACCGTAGAGGCATATTTGAATCCATTCATCTTAATGTATATATCATAATATAAAATAAAGGATTCAAATCACGCCGCAGTTCATCGATATTGTAACTCAATTATGAAATGTTTAACCTCAGTGTTGTGAGTTTTCTCATTTTGTATATCTGCAGTCCAATCACCAGGTAATTTACCTCGTATCGTGGAACCACTAAGTACCAGCCAAACACAACGATCATCCGAGTCACAATCTCCTGCATCTCTATTATCCGCTCCAATCGCAGAAGTATTTGCTACTTCGTCATCAGTCTTATTGTAAACATAGATATCTAATATATTCTCTGAATCAACAGTTATTCCCCCTGCACCATCGTCTTCCTTAGGATAAATTAATTTGAGTCGGAGGTAACGTATCTTATCTTCAGTTTCGGTATTGTATGATACGGGATACTCCCAAGACATGATTATTGGATCGTTTCCTAAACGACGATCTATTTCAAAGTCTGACCAAACACCACGATAATTAACATAAACTTTAGTTTGTTCTGAAGAGGTTAGACCATTATTATCTACAACAGTCAAACTTACTTCCCATGCGCCTCCACTAATTGCTTCACCAGTAGAGGGTAAATTCTCCCATTCAATTACTTCTCCAGTAGCATCAATATCATTCTCTAAATCGCCATCATTATCTGAATCGTAACTGGTATCTAAATCCCAATTCCATTCTACAATATATTCTTCAGCATAACAATCTGAATCATCAGGATCACAACCAGCCCATGAATCTGAAGCATCGAGAGTTATTTTTGTTGTAAATTCTACTGACTTATCACTTATTTCTTTATCTTCTTCACAAACCCAAATTAAAACAAAGTTCCCTGCTGGCGCTGATTCCCCATCACAATCTTCGTCTTTGTCTGAACTAATATCTGCCTGAGGCTCCCTAGCATCTGGATCAATTATATTAACAGTTTTCTTAGTTGTAGTTTCCAATGAACCATCACTAACAGTTAGCTTTACGGAATATTCACCGTCTTGAACATAAGTATGAGTGGTTGTAAGACCAGATCCGATGTTACCGTCACCAAAATTCCAAGTAAAAGTTAGGGGGTCTCCATCAGGATCACTAGAACCTGCTGCATTGAATGTTATTTCCTCCCCTGCACGAATATTTGAATTCGGGTTCAGAGAAAACGTAGAGGAAGGTGCATTATTACCGCTAAAAGAGTCCAAACAACCTGCTAGGGGTGTACTAATCATCAATAAAACCAACATAAATGCAAGTCCATGAACGCGTGTCATCGTGACTTGCGTGACATCCTTGTTTCATCAAACCTACGGATTCCTGTAATAGAGACTAAAAGTCAAATAAAGACTTCTGAGTTGAAGGATTCTTGGCATAATCTTTGAGTTGTGACTCATCAAATTTCAGTGCAGATGTAATGCGGCCAAGCGATTTCGCTAGTCGATTGACATAATATTGAGGATCAGGATCTGGTGCTTCACCACCTATTTCATCAACTAACCATGCTTTAACTTCCATTGGACTTGACTTGGAGTTTGTAATTATATAACCAACTTTCATTCCTGGTGTAAATTGCAGTCCGCGACTAATTCTTTCTTTAGCAGCTCTTACATATGGAAGACTGTCAGGATTTGCATATATCTTATTGAAAATCCATTTTCCTGATTTCTTATCCCAACTACCTTTACAACTTCGACTAACAATCAAATCTGAAGTTTCTACATTCCCATGATGGACATCAGTAATTACAGATTTAGCTAAATCTATGGCGCCATCTTCATCACCCTCTAATATTAATTCAAACATTTCAGTCATTGTTTTACTTAGTATAGTAAATGAATCAGTCCTTCTAACTTCGTAACCTCTTATCAATAATTCTTCACGTGGCCAAATAACTCTGCCTACGTATCTTTTCTTAGCGCCATGAGAGAAAAATGCAGATAGTGCTGTTTCGAACTCTAACTCCGCACCTTCTTTGGTAAATTGGTTAGCTAATTGTTTACCAAGTTTGATTGTTTCATCTTTCGCATTTTCCCATGCTAATAATTCAGGCCCTTCAACAGGTTTCTTAGCAGGGGTATTTTCTTCGGTGCGAGTACAAACAAATATAGAATCAGTATCCGAATAAACCACATCATAACCATCTTTCTCTAAGTTAGATATTATTTCAGTAATATTATACCTAGCCCATTCAGTAATACTAGCACCTAATTTCTCATGTGTGAAACGATAAAAACTGGAAGCGAAAACACCGTAAAATGAATTCATTAGAATTTTTACCGCATATTGAAGTTGATCATTTAGAAATGCTTCATCTTCGTCACCTTTCTCAATGGCTTGAGCATATGCTTTCTTATATTTATCACGACTATCCATCAATCCTTGAAGTAACAAAGGAACAAGCCCCACTCTATCTTCTTTCGATAAATAACGTGTTTCAGTAACTGGAGAAATAAAATGACTAGGGTCTTTTTCGCCCTCTCGAATTAATGTTGTTGAACAGATATTATTAGAAATCATTATTGAAGGGTACATAGATTTGAAATCAAGAACTGCTACCCAATTTTTGGTACCAGGTTCGACTTCATGGACATAACCACCTGCAATCTGTTCTCTTCTTCCAGTAGCTCTATTTGTTGAGGGAATTGCAACTCCATTTCTATCGGCTAATCTAATGACAAGAGAATCTATCCATTGACTAGTAGTCCCAGTTGACGCTGTTTCAACTGTTGTAGAAGATACGGAAGCTAATGCTTCTTTGCGAGGTATTGACTTTAATTTATCTAAAATATCTAATGGCAGTATTGTATCTCTCACACAATATTCCATAACTTCATCTGGACGATTCGCCCATTCCATATCCATTTGGCTAGCATCAACATCTAGTTTTTGTTTATCATCTTGATCTGGCCATAATAAGTTAGACACATACTTCAGAGACTCTCTTTGCGGACTCAAAGTCTGCCTTGCTTGCCACCAAGCATCCAGAGGGATACGGCCAGGGATTCTCCATACTCGGTTATTTTGTCTTTTAGGAAAAATTCGCCCTGGATATTTACGTGTACCTAATTCATTTGATGTAGCGGGTAAACGTCCCCAACCAAACATTGCAGCTTGATCAGGTAACGAATTCGGACTGTTTTCTATCGACCTCTCTTCCATTCTTGGAAGATCGAAATTATCAATATTATAACCCGTAATAAAATCTGGATCTTCGTCTCTAACTAATCTTGTAAGCCCTTCCATAATTTCTCTTTCTGTACCTTTATATTCACGAATTATTCGTTCACCCTTTCTGTCAATAACTGCTGCCGCACATAAAATATTATTGTGTTTTACACTTGTTTCTAAATCATAAGAAAAGGTTACAAAAGGCGTCGGGAAAGGGTCTGCTCTTTCAAGACATGAAATATCACAATGCATTATCAAATCGACTGGATAAAGGCCTGCGCCACCTATTTTTCTTATTTCTTCTGCAGCTAATTCAGAATTCGTTGTTCGAGATACTTCATCAGGTGCACGATTACCAGCCCAAAGTATCTTACCAGAAAAAGAAATATGTGGGCCTAAATCAAAATCCATCAGAAGTTTATGAACAAGAAATATATCCGAACTTGTAACGTCCCATCCATCAGTTGATAAATTTTTTTGTAAAGTGTTATACTGCTTAGGATTCCTAGAAGTGACATTAATTCTCCAATGAGGTCTTTGCTGGCCATTATACAATTTATTTCCTAGTTCAATGGGATTCCCTAAGACTCTACTATCATTAGTAACTTCATCTAAAGAAAGAGTAGGGTATTTAGAATTACTATTCGTCATAGGATCTGATATCTCGATATAAGGTTTCAATCCATTAACTAGTAACAATATCGAATGTCCTAATTTGGAACGGCACCATAATTCAATTACCGTTTTTTGAGAATCGTTTGGCCAGTCAAGGTGACTTCCAGAAATTATGCATGCATCTTCCCTCCATTCCAAAGTACACACCGCAGCCTATCATTGGTGCGTAAGTACCGTCACTTGTGAAGTTCTCCTAGTGCTATTTTGAGTTTGATTGAACACAACCGTTGAAAGCCGTCCCCTCTCCCTATGCATTTGATAGAGGCCTTTACGATGTTAGATGATTCAAAGCCAAGTATTGATTGGGATAGTCTAACATTTAGTTTTACAGAGACCGATAAGATGTTTATTGCTAACTGTAAACAAGGTGAGGAATGGCAAAATGGAATTATGCAGGACTATCAAGACTTGAAAATTTCTCCCGCGGCAGGAGTGATAAATTACGGTCAAGGATTATTTGAAGGCATGAAAGCACGACGGGCAGAAGATGGAAGAGTCCTTTTGTTTAGACCTGAATTTAATGCACGAAGATCGGCTGAAGGTTGCAGAAGATTAGGAATGCCTCCAGTATCTGAAGAAATGTTCCTAAATGCTGTAAGAAAAGTTGTTCATGAAAATATTCGATGGCTACCACCTACTGGAAGAGGAGAGTTATACATACGTCCTTTGATTTTCGGTAGCGGTCCAATTTTGGGTGTTGCTCCAGCGCCAGAGTTTACTTTCTTGATTTACGCCGTACCTGTAGGTCCATACTTCAAGGGAGGTATGAATCCTATCTCATTGAAAGTATCTGATGAATACCATAGAGCTGCTCCTGGAGGTTCAGGTGGAGTGAAAGCAATTGGAAACTATGCCCCTGGAATGATGCCTTCTAAAAATGCCAAAGCAGAAGGTTATGCTGAAATTATTTATCTCGATGCTGTAAATCACAAATATGTTGAAGAGGTGGGGGCTGCGAATTTCTTCTGTATTAAAAATAAAGTAATTTATACACCTGAACTTACAGGAACTATACTGCCAGGAATTACGAGGATGTCTACTATCGAATTGGCTAGATCATTAGGTTATGAAGTAAAAGAAACAAAGGTAGATATTGAATTCGCAATGACTGCTGATGAGGCTTTCTGTGCAGGTACGGCGGCCGTGATTTCACCTATTGGCTCAATAGAACATGGAGGTAATATTGCAAACTACTCTGATGGTGAGATTGGTGAAATAACGCAAGAACTGTATGCTGCTCTAACTGATATTATGAATGGCCGGATTGAAGACAAATTCGGATGGACTCCAGAGCTTTGATTATTTACGACCAAATTTCTTCTTTCTTTGACCACCAGTATTTCCTTTG
>Ga0257127_1002024_pt1 | contig 13166 bp, 16 predicted proteins | sample SI060_135mmetaG_FD_190152 | JGI IMG/M metagenome (GOLD analysis project Ga0257127, IMG submission 190152) | Marine microbial communities from Saanich Inlet, British Columbia, Canada - SI060_135m | ecosystem: Environmental > Aquatic > Marine > Inlet | place: Canada: British Columbia | collected...
ATATTGAAATTTATCATACTGCAATTGCAAACACCAGATTAATTGGTGCATTATCTATAATGAATAATAAAGGAATTTTGTTACCAACCACTGCATATCAAAATGAATTTGATTTTTTAAAAGAAGAGACAGATTTGGAAGTGGGAGTGCTAGATACAAAATTTAATGCACTTGGAAATGTAATTTGTTCAAATGATAAGGGAGCAGTTGTATCTCCTTGGTTATCAAAAGAAGAATGTCAAACTGTTTCAGATGTATTAGGAGTTGAAACAGTACAGAAAAAAATTTCTGGATTCAATCAAGTGGGTTCAGTAATGGTTGCAAATAATTCTGGAGCAGCAATTCATCCAGATGCAAATGAGAAAGATATGGAGATATTTTCAGACGTACTAGGCGTAAATATCGAACATAGTTCAATAAATAATGGAGTCCCCTATGTGTCGTCAGGGATTTTAGCAAATAATCATTGTATTGTTGTTGGTTCTCTAACTAGTGGTCCTGAAATTATGAATTTAACTAGTGCTTTTCTAAATTCAGAATAGATTTTGGATCTTCAGTTAATTTTTCTAATGAAATTGTTCCTTCAGTTCCAGTAATCATATCTTTTAGAACCACATTTCCTTGTTCTAGTTCCTGAGGTCCAACTATAATTGCAAATTTAGAATTATTTGCAATATCCATCTGTTTTTTTAGATTTCGTCCTGCCAAATCAATGTCTGTAGGAATATTATTTAATCTTAATAGAGATGTAATAGAATGAGCAACCTTTTGCATTTCATCATTAATGTATAATACTGATACTCGTTTTTGTGAAATTTCTGGAACGATTCCTTGTTCTTGCATTGTTAAAATAATTCTCTCCACACCGCCTGCAACTCCTGTAGCTCCAATATCTTCTCGTTTGAATGCTTTAGTTAGAGTGTCATATCTACCACCACCTGCAAGTGCACCAAGTGTAGAATTTTTATCAAACACTTCAAAGACAATTCCAGAATAATAATCAAGTCCTCTAACTATTCCAAAATTAATTCTAACATTTGAAACACCTCTATTTTCTAGTGAATCAAATAATTGTTTTAGTTCATCCCATGATTCAAGTTGTGTTGTATCAAAAGAATTTTCTACTTCTTTGATTGTACCTTTGATTTGTGAGAATTCTAAAATCTTTTCTAACTTACTTTCATCATATCTGTCTTTAAACTCCTCAATAATTTTCTCTTTTGATTTTTTTTGTATCTTATCTACTGCTCGTAGAATATCTGATACCAGTTGTTGTTCTTTAGAATCAAATATTTTGTTAATGTATGACTCTACCAAATTTCTATGATTAATGTCAATGACGATGTTTTGGAGTAATAATGAATCAAATAATCTAGATGTTATCTCAACAATTTCTGCTTCCGATTCTAATGTAGTCTTTCCATATACTTCAATATCCCACTGGTGAAAATATCGATATCTCCCTTTTTGGGGCTCATCATATCTGAATACACCACCAAATGCAGATAATTTGGCCGGAAGTTTCATGGATTTTTGAGATGCCGCATATCTTGTCAAACCCATTGTAAAGTCAAATCGTAGTGCTACTTCTCTATCTCCCTTGTCTTTGAAATAGTAAATTTCATCTCTAATTGCTGGTCCTGACTTTGTTTCAAGTGTAGATAATAATTCAATTGGAGATGTGTCCATAAATGAAAATCCATATAGATTTGATACTTGTTTGAAATGATATCTAATATGCTCAATGTTTGCGTTCTCTGAGGACTCAAAGTCTTTCATTCCACGTGGAAGTTCCATTATAATTTGATGAAATGATTGTGATTTAGAGATTTCTTTTAGAGGATAATTTGAGATCAATGTGTTTGTATAATTTATAGATGATTTGGAACACGAAATTTATAGAATAAGTAATTCAAAATATTGTTTGTCGGATAAAGTTCTGCCTGATGAGAATTCAGATTACAGTATGCCTGGAAGAAGTAACGAGAGTAATTTTGCATATTTGGATAATTCTACACCAAAACCAAAAAGTAGGGCATTGATAATTGCTGTAATTTCTTTTGCTATTGTATCTACAGGATTTTTCTCTTTTTATTTTATGAATCAAAATGAAATTGATTCACAAATAATAGATAACACTTCTTTGATGACACTTGAAGAGAAGATGGTAAAACAGTATGGTATTGGAGAGTTTGGTAGTTCTCATGCACATGCGGCACTGACAGTTTTTGTAGAAGGGGATCAGTTAAACTTTGGATTACCACAGTTTCAGCTTCAAAGCAAATACGTTCATTTTGAGGACCATAACTCGTACTTGATTCACAGACATGCAACTAATGTTCCATTAGAGATGCTTTTTACATCATTTGGACTAAAAGTAACTTCAGAATGCATAGGATTGTACAATGAATCAGGAGGGATAAACTATGAGAAGCATTGTACAGATTCAGAGAATTCTATGAGTTTCTTTGTCAATGGGAAACAAATTTCAGACATTACAGAGTATGAAGTAAAGCACAATGATAGGATTCTAATATCATTTGGAAATTCGGAGTCAATTGAAAAGGAGTTAAAGTATTTGAATTCACTGCAAATATATGATATTCCAAAAAAGAGCAAACTGACTCCAAGTAAAGACATCTCTGTCTGATACTAAATTAATGAAATAGTAGATCATCAATCAAGGAAAACATAATCGTAGAACTAGGCAATTTTTTAAAGAGGTTGTTCTAGAAATCACATGCCAATGGAGAAGACCATTCTTGCCAAGAACTTAGAGATTAATAGAATTCTAAATGGGATGTGGCAGATTGCAGGGGCTCATGGTCAGATTGAGTCTGAATCAGCAGTCTCAGATATGGAAAAATACCACGAAGCAGGATTTACGACATGGGATTTGGCAGATATTTACGGTCCTGCAGAGTCATTGATTGGAGAATTTAGAAGGAAAGTAGGCAAGAAAGAGAAATTTCAGGCACTGACCAAATTTGTTCCAAATCCAGGACCAATGAGTAATAGTATCGTTACTCATTACATCGAACAGTCATTAAAAAAAATGGATACAGACTGTATTGATTTACTCCAGTTTCATTGGTGGGACTATAACGATACAAGTTATCTTGATGCATTACATTACTTGTCAAAATTACAAAATGAAGGAAAAATAAAATATCTAGGATTGACAAACTTTGATACAAAGCGAGTCAAAATCATGATAGAAAATAATTTTCACATAGTATCAAATCAAGTTCAATATTCCATTTTAGATAGCAGAGTAGAAAAACTAATGGTGCCATTTTTTGAAAAACATAACATAAAGATTCTATCGTATGGTACATTACTTGGAGGATTTTTCTCAGAAAAATATCTTGATGTTAATGAACTACACAGGGGGGATTTGACTACAGCTAGTCTACAAAAATACAAGAACATGATCGATGTATGGGGTGGATGGCAACTGTTTCAAGAATTATTACATGTACTAAATGACATAGCAAAAAAACATTATTGTTCCATTGCAAATGTAGTAACAAAATTTATCTTAGACAAACCCCAAGTTGCAGGAGTAATCATTGGGGCCAGATTAGGAATCATTAACCACAGAGAAAATAATATCAAAACTTTTGATATAAAATTAGATCAAAAAGATATTTCACTAATTAAAACAATTACTAAAAAATCAAATGATTTATTTGAAATTATCGGTGATTGTGGGGATGAATACAGATAACATATTATTAAAATTAAATCACACATAAATTCAACTAGTGTTTTATAGATTTAATGGACTTTATGCTAGAAGAAGAATTATTAGATTTGATGACTTTTTGTCTACAAAATTCAGATGCAGTGAAAATATCTGAAAAACATAAAAGAATTACAGAGATCGGTCAGGAACTATATGATGATGGAGGAGTTGATGCTTTGGAAAATTTTTCATTTGTATTAAAAAATAGAATTACAGAAGAAATAGGAAAAGACCCATCATCATTACGTTCACTTTGGAATGGCATAACAGATGAATGGAAATATTGAATCAGTATTGTGTCTGAAAATTATAGATAATTGAATGAATGTAAATTAGGCACAAATAACCATCCATTACCAGTGATTACCAATCATTACCAATGATATATATACTAGTCATAAAATACGATGATATGAGCACACAAACTCAAACAAAGAATACACAAACAAACAATGTTTATTCAATGTACAAGCAAAATGTTCAAAAATATTTTGAAAATATCTCAAAAATCACCCCACAGTATTTTCAATCTATTACACAATTGCAAGAAGAAGGTATGAAAAATTGTGAGAAAACAATCAATGCTGCAGTATCAGTACAACAAGAATTTGCAAAAAAAGCAGGCATCACAACTGAAGTTCCAGATGCTGCAAGAACTGCAATCATAGATACAAACAAGCAAATTGTTCAAGCAAGTACATTAAACAATCAATTGGTACAAACCTCAATTGATACAACTGTACAAAATATCAGAACCTTTAGCGATAACATAAACTCATTTGCTGAATTGAATAAAAATATTATCCAATCTTGGATAAACCCATTCATGCTAAAAAACTAGTATGATTGATTTTTCTTTTTTTAATTTTTAATAAATTCAATTTCACATGCTAATTATCTTAAAAACATAACACTTTTGAAATATCATTTTAAATATTTTTTGTGTTTGAAAAAGATAAACGAATAGAAGAATTAAGAATGAAAACAGGTAGGAGTAAACGTTGTCTTGATTGTAAAAAACATAAATGTATAATTGCATCTTGTCAATGTAACTGTCATAGAGACTTTTCAGGTTCACAAAAACCTAAGGTTTTCAGACAAAATACATCAAAAAAGGAATATTAAATTAGAATTATGTTTTATTAATGTCAGTTCCACAATGAACACAAAAATAAGATCCGTTTGAAGTCCAATAATGTTCACAGTCAGAATCAGTCATAATGGGTATTAGGATTTTTAATTCATCTTCTCAACAGATCATAATTTTGTACTAAATACGAAAAAAAAATTAGTTTGTAGGAACTGCAATACCCTTGTCTATCATCTTAAGTGCCGTATCAGATTTGAGACACATTGGAACACCATTAGATGCCTTCATGACAAGACTAAATCCTTCACGACATTCAATATTATCAGTCGTAACACCTGCATTCATTTGGTGTAATGGAGAAATCCATGCCAATTGCATATCTTTTGCCTTTTCAATGAATTCTTCTCTAAGTTGTTGTTTTTCTTCGTCTGTCATTTCAGATGATTTTTCACGTAGTTCTGCCTTGAAGGCCTTCATTTCTGCTAATCTATCATGAATTTCAGACCTTCGCTCCTCTGACATATTGATTTTTTTTGAAACCATATACTCTTTGAACTTCATTTTAAGTTCAGATTTTTCTTCATCAGTAAAATCACCATGTTTCTCTTTGAATTTCATTTTAATTTCCTCATATCTTTCATCAGAAATATCATGTTTACTCATGATCATTGTTTTTAGTCGTTCAGATTTATCAGAAAATTTCATTTTTTCATGTGTCTTATCCATCATCGAACATTGTATGTCTAATTCTTCATCCATCATGGGACAACTCATGTTTCCATCTTCATCTTTATGACATTCACAGAACATTTTATCATGCATCTTATTGGCTGTATCATCATGATGTTTCATCTTGTAAGCATCTTGTTCTTCAGGAGTCATTGCACACCATGAAGTTATTTTATCTAATTTTTCTAAATCAGTAATTTCTGTAGCAAGTTCAGATTCAGATAAAGAACATAATTTCTCATAATCTAAAGAATGATGTTTATCTTCCATCATTTTTTTCATATGCTCTTTATGCTCCTCTCTATTTGATTCAATGAAAGTAATTCTTTCATCTTCATCGGCTACACAGTACTGATTCATTTTCTCTGCATGATCTTCTGCTTTGTCATGTTCAGTTAGAAATGCACTCTTGTCTTCGTCAGACATTTCACAGTATTTGTTCATATGCTCTCTCATGTTTTTGTCATGATCCATTTTGAACTCAGATGTGTGTTCTTTGATATTAGCTACAATCTCATCTTTATAATTTTCTAAAAGATCTTCGATTACATCTTGTTCATCTTCAGACATTTCACAATAGTTCATCAGTCTATCAGAAAATTGTGCTAATCTAGGAAAATCTGAAAATAGTTTACGTTTATCCTCATCAGTTGCAGCACAAAATCTATCTAAAAGATCATCAAGATCATAATTATCAGGATTTCTTACTTCGGGAATATGCTCTTTGATAAAAGCCTCAATTGCATCTTCTCGTTCATCTTCAGTTTTAAGTGAACAGAAAGTTACTAGTCTATCTTCAAATTCTTTAAATTTAGGATGTTCTGTAAATAATGCATCTTTTTCATCCTCAGTCATTTCACAAAATGATTCTAGTCTATCATCAAAATCTACATGTTTTTCATATCTATCATCATCATGTTCTTCTTTAGTCATATCATCAATATTGATTTCAATTTCTACTGATTCAGATATATCAACTTCATCAGATTGTGCAAATACTGAATTACCAGCAGTGACACCAGTAAACATAATCAGTGAAAAAACAATACTTAGAAGTTGTTTACTTTTCATTGATTGGGTTTAGAAATGAGGGATATAAAGAATGGTAGTGAATTTCATAGTAATGATTAAATCAAATAATTGATTTTAGGCATCAAATAAATTTTATTCTTAAATTATAAAGTATGAATGAATTAGTAGTAATTTCTTTTATAAAATAAACAATAACTAATTCATGATAACACATAATGAAGAATTTTTAGAAAAACTAGTACGATGGATACTATTAATTGAATTAAGAGTAGAATAGATCCACTTTTTATGTAATAATGACATATAGTAAGATAGAAAGCTGACACAATTTCCTATTGTCAAAATACATGGCGATTGTTTACCGGTCTGAGCATACAGCAGGGCTGTGTAAAGGTTGTTCCGCATTAGTCAGCTTTCAAAATACTCTAGAAATTTAAAAATAGAAATAAGTCAACAAGAATTATGAATATCAAAATAGGATGTACTGGATGGAGTTATCAAGGATGGGCAGGTACGTTTTATCCAAAAAATCTAAAGAATTCAGATTGGCTAAAATATTATTCACAGATTTTTGATATTACTGAAATCAATTCTACATTCTATAAAATTCCAAGTCAAGAGATGACAAGGAAATGGAATAAAGACACTCCTAGGCATTTTAGATTTACAGCAAAATTTCCATCAATAATTACGCATGAAAAAAGACTAGAAAATGTGAATGCAGAGATTTTTTCATTTTTATCATCACTTTCTCCAATTTATGACAAAGTAACTGCTCTTGTATTACAACTACCACCATCATTATCATTTCAAGAGGCCAAACCCAGATTAGAAAAATTATTGGATATGTTACCTGATGATTTTTTGTATCCAATTGAGGGAAGACATGAATCATGGTTTTCAGATGAGGCAATAAAATTTCTTGAGGAAAAAAAGGTATGTCTTGTATGGAATGATGTTAAAGGAATAGATAATCCGATGCCAATTACCACAAATTACTTCTACATCAGATTAATTGGAGATAGATCAATTCCTGATTCAGAGTTTGGAAAAGTTGTAAAAAACAAAGATAAATTGATTAGAAATTGGGTAAAAAAACTTAAAGCGATTCAAAATATCCCACAAGCATTTCTAATGGCAAATAATCATTATGAAGGATTTGGGCCAGCTACTGCAAATTCTTTAAGAATGCAATTAGGAATGCGGGATTTGATGTGGGATGAAAAAAAACAAAAAACACTAGGAAGTTTTTAGAATTATTGAGAAATATCTGTTACAAGTCCAATCGCTTCACTAAAATAATATCCAGCTAAAATTGTTACAGCAGTGTAAACAAGAGATCCCATAAAGGTGTAAAATACAAATTTTGTAAGTTTCATTTTTAACAATCCAGCTGGAATTGAAATCATTTCTCTCATTACTGGAAGTAATCTACCAAGAAATACCGCCTTGTCACCATGTTTTCCAAACCAAGTTTCAACTCGTTGTAATTTTTTATCAGTTATTTTAAAATATTTTAGATACCGAAGTAAAACTATTCGTCCAAGTTTTAATGCAATTAAATAAATTAATGATGAACCAATAGTGGCACCAGTTGCGCCAAGTATAATCATTGGAATTAGTCCAACTAGAGTAATTCCTTGTTGTGATGCTATAAAACCCGCAGTTGGAAATACTGCCAAAGTTGGAATTGGTGGAATTATGGTTTCTATAAAGGCTGCAAGAAACATCCCCTCATAGAGATGCATACCTAGAAAATCTGCAATCCAAACTATAAGAGAATCAAATACTTCCATTTGTTTCTGGCAACTAAATTCCTCCTAAATTACTTTGTGTGTAGGCACAAACATAGATAAAAAATGTTAAAAAAATTCAAACATTATTGTTCTCTTTCATAAAATTCTACAGAATTATCAAATTGTCTGTTATAATCAACTTCAATCCAAAATTTCTCCTCATCAATTTCTCTACCTTCTGAAATCCATACATTTAGAATTTTTTGCATAAACATTTGTGTGGTATCATCAATTTGAGGTCTAATTCCTGTTTCATGTTCTATTCTATCTCTTTCTTCTTTGAATTTTTTTAGTATTTCTTTGAGATTTTTTCCATTTATCTGTGCAGCTTTGTTTCTTTTTGCAGATGTTAAATCGTTTTTCAGATTAGAAAGAAAGCCCATAATATTACTAAGAGTGCTTTTTTAAAAAAGATTTCAAAAATTAAATGATCTATTTTAAATAATTTAATGAGATGAAAAAGCATGCCAAGAATTACACATTTTGATATTCCAGCAGATGACCCAGAAAGAGCACAAAAATTCTACAAAGAAGTGTTTAATTGGAAATTTAAAAAATGGGATGGGCCAATGGATTATTGGATGGCAACAACTGGTTCAGAAGAACCAGGAATTAATGGAGGATTATCAAAAAGAATGCCAGGGCAAATGGGAATTGTGAATACCATAGATGTTTCATCTATTGATAAATTTTTAAAAAAGATCATAGAAAAAGGAGGACAGTTAATTGTTCCTAAAATGCCAATACCAAAAATAGGATGGTTTGCTCAATGTATGGATACTGAACTTAACGTGTTTGGAATTATAGAAAAAGATGTAAAAGCAAAATAAATAATCCAAATAAAAAATAGTACTTTCATATACTTTGAAATTTCACAAAATTTGTGAATAGTCAATTAGATGATGTTAATGAATTATTGAAACTAAAACAAGGTGATCTTGTAAGATTGGCACACATTAAAAAAACACTAGAGTCAAGAAATGTGCTGTATATCTCAGATTCAAAATATCTTCGAGAGTTAACTAAAGCATATTTGGAAGATCATGCAGGGGAACGATTTGCAAAATACAACTCTTATGATTACCCAGAATATTCTAATAGATTAAAAGAAACATCAAATTTTGAGCCCAAATTAGAGCCTGAAAATAAAAAAGAACCAGAAAATTCACATGAAAATGTAAAAGATAAAGAATCCAAAGTTGTAAAATCAGAAATTAAAGAATCAGAGAAAAATTCCTTTTGTGGTAATTGCGGTAATGAAATTAATGATGAAAACTTTTGTCCTAAATGCGGATCTTCATTACATTCAGAAGAATCATCATTAAAGATGTTAAAAGAAAAAGATATAGAAATTAATTTTAAAAATAAGAAAAAACCAAATAAAAAATTAACAATAATCATTATTTTATCTATTATAATTATCGTGTCTGCGGTAGGAATAGGAAGTCAAATGTCAGGTAATATCAAAATTAGTGATATAGTAAATACTATACCTACAAGTAATACAAATGATGTTTTAGATTCAAAATGTGGTGCAGGGACAGTATTTGATGATGTAAGTAATTCATGTGTTTTAGAAGGAAGTGTAGTTGTTGGAGAAACTAATTCAAAATGTGGTGCAGGGACAGTATTTGATGATGTAAGTAATTCATGTGTTTTAGAAGGAAGTGTAGTTGTTGGAGAAACTAATTCAAAATGTGGTGCAGGGACAGTATTTGATGATGTAAGTAATTCATGTGTTTTAGGATAATTATAGAATTTCATGTTTACAAAATCATCTAGATTAATAATCAGAAAGAATTCAAATTAAGTAGTTGAGTTACAAGTTTTTAGATCATGCAACAGATGCAATAATTGAAGTTACTGCAAAAAACCTCAAAGAGGCATTTTCAGTTACAGCTGATGCAGTAATTAACTTAACATTAGATCAGGATAAAGTAGAAGAAAAAGACCAGAAAAAGTTTTCAGCACAAGGAAAAGATGTAAGTTATCTTCTGTTTAGTTGGCTTGAGGAAATCCCATTTGTTCTAATTACAGAAGGATTTGCAATTAGGCGAATAGAATTTGAAATTATTGAAAAAAATGGCTATAGAATCAATGCAACAGCATATGGAGAACCATTAGATTTTCACAAACATAATTTCAAAGTGGAAATCAAAGCCCCTACATTTTATGACATGGAAATCAGACAAAATGATGGCGTGTATATGAGATTTTTGCTAGATTTGTAGATTTGGTAAAATTTTCTTTGCAAAAAACAAGAAGAAATTATACGTATTTTTTAAAAACAAATTGTGTAATCAAACATTATGAAGGTAAAATTAGCAGGATTTACAGTATTTTCATTAGTTATTCTAATGATTATTCCAGTTTATGCAGATATCAATAATGCTGATCTTGATAAAGATACATTTACAATTGATGATAAATTTACAATTTCTGGAACCATTAGTGATGTAGATAGATTGATGTTAGTTGCATCAATGAAAGGACCTAATGGTGAAAAACTAGTCAAAAATGTAATATCAAACCATGATGGAACATTTTCATTTATTCCTGTAGATGCAGGACTTATTTTCAAATCCCAAGGAGAATATACAATTACGGTGTTTACTGAGAATCAAAATGTTGCAAATGGAATAATTATTAAATTAAATTATGAAAAAGGTGTTGCAAGTGTATTACCAGATTATGTTTTAGAATTAACAAAAATAGGTAATCAAAACATAGATGAAACTAAAGAATTATCTTTTACTGCAAGTATTACTGATTCAGAAATTCCACAAGTAGAATTTAGTCTTACCAATCAACCAACTGGGGCTACAATTAACAAAGATACAGGCATATTCACATGGACTCCAACTGAATCACAATCAGGTGGACATATCTTTGATATAGTTGTAAAGTCAGGGCCACTTGAAGACAGAGAAACAATCACAGTTACCGTAAATGATAAACCAATATCTGTACCAGAACCCGTAGTAAAAGAACCAGAACCAGCAGTACATTCTGAACCAACTGCAACCGAAGAGTTAGGATTAGCAGCATTTGTTGATGAAACAAAAGATCCGCAAAGTTATGTTGACAGATATGAAAACGAGGCAACCTACAAGAAATGGTTTGATGATAATTATTCAGAATATTCTTCAATTTATCAAGCAGTTGGGTTAGAAGATCCACTAGAAATTCCTGCAGCATTTGTTGATGAAACAAAAGATCCGCAAAGTTATGTTGACAGATATGAAAACGAGGCAACCTACAAGAAATGGTTTGATGATAATTATTCAGAATATTCTTCAATTTATCAAGCAGTTGGGTTAGAAGGACCTGAAGTTGTAGAACCAGAAGTCAAGGTAAAGAAATTTGGAATATGTGGTAGTGGAACAAAGTTAATCGAAGGAGTATGTACAATTATTGAAAAACCAAATGTAAAACCATGGTGGCAATTTTGGTAACATATGTGAAAAGTTAAGTTTTAATCATAATACTTTCTCTAAACCATATGGGTAAATTAAGCAGAAATCTTAGAATTTGTGGAGAATGCGGTATTGCATATACTTCAGTTAGTTTTACTAAATACATTGATCAATGCCCAATTTGTAAATCAAGAAGATTCGAAGCAATTCCAGTAAAATCAATGGATGAACAACAATCATCAACATAGATTTTTTAGTAGAATTACACTTCCAATAGCATTGTCTGAAGATCCAGAAATTGCCAAAATTATGCAGCGAAAGATGGATGAAATGCTCAAACCAAAACCAGAGCCCAAAATTGAAACTGGAATCATAGATTTGAACGATATTAATTTTGAACAAGTAATTTCATCTGAAAATCTGACATTAGTAGATTTTTGGGCAGAATGGTGTGGACCATGTAAATCAATGCACCCGATATTTGAGAGTCTATCAAAGAAATATCCAAACATAAAATTTGCAAGAGTCAATGTTGATCAAAATCAAAATATATCTATGAAATTTGCAGTACAATCAATTCCAACATTTATCATGTTCAAGTCAGGACAAGTTATAGATAAAATGATGGGAGCAGTTGGCGCACCAGGAATTCATATGATTTGTAAAAAACACTCTAAATAATAAAAATAATTTTTAACTAAGAATTTTCTTCTTTCTTTTCTTCTTTCATAGCGTCACGTTCTTCTTTCTTTTCTTCTTTCATAGCGTCACGTTCTTCTTTCTTTTCTTCTTTCATAGCGTCACGTTCTTCTTTCTTTTCTTCTTTCATAGCGTCACGTTCTTCTTTCTTTTCTTCACGCATTTGTTTTCGTTCTTCCTTCTTTTCTTCACGCATTTGTTTTCGTTCTTCTTTTAATTCTTCAGAAATTGCTTTACGAATATCCTTTATTTTCTCACGTTTCTCAGCATTCATAGACTTAATCTTGGCTTTTGCAGCTTTCTTATCATCATCAGACACATTCATTCCTTTGTGTTCTTTGACGGCAAGTCTAACAGTATCTCTAAATTCCTTGTAAGTTTCTTTGTAAGTTTGTCTAAGTTCTTTGTATGATTCTTTAATTGATTTTAGATTATCTTTACATTGTTGTTTTATTTCAGATACTTCTGAAGAATCTGCATTTCTAATAGATTCTCTACATGCTTTGATTGCAGCTTTGGTTTCTGCTTTTTGATCTTGGAATAGATTTCTTGATTCAGATACAAAATTCGAAACTTGTTGACTAATTTCATCTACATCTTCATCAGTTGTGGCATCATCAGTTGTGGCATCATCAGTTTGTGCAAATGCAGATTTA
>Ga0257127_1002031_pt1 | contig 13120 bp, 8 predicted proteins | sample SI060_135mmetaG_FD_190152 | JGI IMG/M metagenome (GOLD analysis project Ga0257127, IMG submission 190152) | Marine microbial communities from Saanich Inlet, British Columbia, Canada - SI060_135m | ecosystem: Environmental > Aquatic > Marine > Inlet | place: Canada: British Columbia | collected...
GAAGTATCTTTCAGTAGTGATCTGCAGGTGGGGTTAGATGCAATCAAAGGGGATACGCTACCCCTCCTCAGTTCTACCGCGTTAAGATTCATCCACACTGTACAAGACGAGATTCAGTTCTCAGAAGAGTTTAAGGAATCATACGGGCGACTTAGCGCTATCGCTTTACTAGAAGATCTTGATATAACACTTAGTAGCCACTTAGCTGAGGTAGTAGCCTTAGATGAACAGGTTAGTCGAGTGCTAGTACGGGGTTTAAGGGACGATGTAGGGTTACCTGATGCCACGCGGCTGAAATTATACAGAACTATTACCGATAGTTTAAGTGCGACGGATTCAATAACCAAAGTTCGTAGGTTTGTCAAAACTCCCGTATCAGGCATCGCAACTACAGACGCGATCGACGTAAGGCCTAGTATAGGCGTAATCAACGACGCGCGGTTGGTCGATGCATTAGAGGGATTGATCGATTCGGTCTCTAGCTCAGCGATCGGATTACAGGATACTCCTGTAAAACGACTTACGCGTGCGTTGATAGACACTATAGAGTTAACTGATTCTACAGACCACGTTAAACACAGAGATACCGGGGATATATGGGGCGTTACCGACTCGTATAGCAGCACACTTAATAAATTAGTCTCCGAGTACGCAGTTTTATCTGAGGAACTAGGTAAGGAGTTCGTTAAAGGGGTCGTAGAAGATACAGCGTCTTTAATCGAGACCCTAAATAAATTAGTACGCCGCGGTGTGGTTTCCGAAGCGGCGTTATCAGACGACCCCCGTATTACATATGAGGGGCGCAAGACTAGTGACGTTGTAGTTAATGAATCCTTTCAGGTCGAGTTTACTAAGGACGTTACCGATAGCGCAGTATTGACAGGCCATATTTCTCTAGGGAATAGCGGTGCGGAACAGATCAGTACGACACAGGTAGTCGATAATACGACGCTACACACAACTATATTTAACCAGGATCAAGTAGCCCTGGGAGACGTATTTCAATACGCCTTAGGTTCCGGTGGATCGCTACTTAATTCTTCAGCACTGAATACAACAACATTAGGATAAAGAAAATGATTAAAGACACATTACCAGTTCGTGGACACTTAACCATCGCGTTAAACGGCAACGTAGTACGGGAAGTAGAAAACCTCATTGTGGATGGAGGAGCGACGTGGGTTACGGGTAGGATGTTAGCAGCCCCTGATCTAACCAATTACCCTGCTATAAACACCATGGAGATAGGATCTAGTGATACGGCGGCGGCTAACGGGGATGATAGGGCGTCGTTCACCGCATCTACGCTAGGTTCTTCGGCCATAGCTACTACTTCTCAAGTTACATCGCCGAGTATAGGTATACAGTTTAGTACTACGTTTATTGCGGGTACAGGTACGGGGGCAGTTACAGAGGCGGGCCTGTTCGCAGGAACCACATTAATCGCGCGGACTGTTTTCGGGCTGGTGACTAAGGGTGAAGCCGATGAGCTTTCTATTACATGGACAGTTAACGTTTCTAACGGTACCTAGTAATGAGCGTACGATTTAGTAATAACGCTAAGACCACGGTTACGGGGCTTTCGACAGACCGAAAACTCGTTACGGTTCAGGACGCTAGTACGTTCCCGGATATAACGGGAGTCGGCGACTACATGTATGTGACGTTCGCGTCTGGGGTTAATACTGAGTTAATTAAGGCTACGAGTATAGTATTCGGTACGGGTACTATACAGCTAGATACAGCACTGGGACCGAATTTAGATGTAGGTAGTTTCGTAGAACTACGTATGACTTCCGAACTACTATCGGACCTTATAACGTTACACTCGCACGATCTTAGTGGGCTAGATAGCGTTAACCTATCAACACCCGATTTAGGGCAGGTACTAACCTATAACGGAGCTGCGTGGACTAATTCGACGTCCTCAGGTGAAGGCGGCGCAGGTTCAGCTCCCGGGGTGCTGGATGGAGGCTCAGCTTTATCGACGTACGGGGAGAACGCGGAAGGAGGATCAGGGCAAGGAGTCACTGTCTATGCTAACGCTACAGAATTAGCGGCGGCTACTTTAGTTACGGGAGCCTTAGCGTACGTACAAGATATAGATAAGTTATTCCTCTGTACAGGAACTGCTTGGTCTACCTTAGCTGTAAGTAATGCACCGCCTACCGTCAGTTTTAGCGCCACTGCTATAGACACTAACTATCAGGTCCCCGCATGGCCTGGGCACGACTTTATAACTGTAACAGCGTCGGACCCCGATGGGACTATACCGGAGGTTACGGTACTTAGTAACAGTATGGCGGGCGTGGTAATAGATATTACGGGCAATTCACTAGTCAAGGTCACACCTAATATTTCGAACGCGTACACCGGCAACTTCGTAATAAAAATAACCGATGGAGAGCACGTAGTACTCCAGACTATAACAGTGATATACGCGTTCTCTCAAAATATAGTCGGGCAACAGAATTTCTTCTCCACGGGGACTTGGATCGTTCCTGAGTACGTTTACGAAGTCTCGTTCATGCTTATAGGAGGCGGAATGGGCGGCGGCGGGGTAACTAAATGGGGTAACGGTAAAACCTCGTGGCCAAGTGCCAGTTCTTATTCGCCTAAGTACGGATCGTACGGGTACGCAAGCGAACGGAGGATAGGGACAATGAGTGTTACACCGAATACTACGTACACTATCACCGTTGGTGAGGGGAGCAGTGGGGCCATTGGCCCCTGGTACGCAGGCGGATGGAGTGGTTACTCCGCAGCCGATGGAGACGATACTAGCTTCGGGAGTATTACTGCGAGCGGTGGATCGCCCAACCAGAGTGCAGGGAGCGGGGCTTCGGCTGATTCGAGCTGGGCCGGGGGTAATACAGGAGCAGCCGGTTCTCGAGGAGGGGTACCCTCGGGCGACACGAGTAACATGAACCCAACGGTATATAGAAGTATAGGCAGTGCCGGTAAGGACGGGGCAGTACGCTTAATTTGGGGGAACTACAATGGAACGATGCGTAGTTTCAATACTGGGAACGGTACAGGAGACCTATAGTGGCTACACGAATACAAATACGACGAGATACTACGGCTAATTGGGCGGCAGTAACGCCGAGTCCAGTACTTGCTGAAGGCGAACTAGGGTTAGACACCGACTCCGGCGAATATAAGCTCGGGGATGGTAGTACATCGTGGGATAGTCTACCGGTACACATAAACGGCGAAAGCCAAATTTCTTTAAACGGCGGCGGTTTCTAAAGGTACCGACGTTAATAATCTCTAAATAATACAGGATATAACTATGGCTAATACCATTCAGATCAAACGAAGCACCACCGCACCTACGCCCGGAGCTGGTAACTTAGCCGAAGGTGAGTTAGCGTATTCCGAAAACAGTAGCACCCTATTTATCGGTACCGGAGCCGGAGCAAATGTAACAGACATCGGGGGTAAGATAGGAGTAACGGTTCAAGCATACGATGCGAACTTGGTCAGCGACGCAACCTACGTCGCTACAGATGTGAACTTCTCAACTGCGCTAAGTACCAAGCTAGCTAATATAGAAGAGAACGCGACTGCGGACCAGACAAAAGGAGATATAGACGCGTTAAACGTGGACGCGGGGACGGTTAATAGTTACTCAGTAGGTAAATCAGTTCCGTCGAATGCAGTGTTTACAGACACGACCTACACGATAGGAGATAACGGGCTTACAGAGAAGAATTTCACAACAGCGTTAGCTACAAAACTGGGTAACGTGGATGAAAATGCTAACGCATATAGCCTACCTACGGCGACAACGCTTGCAAAAGGCGGGGTGCAAATCGGCGCTAATCTATCGATAGACGGTAGTGGAGTTCTGAGCGCTGACGCGCAGGCGTATAGTTTACCTATAGCCTCCGTAGGAACACTCGGGGGTTTTAAAGTAGGTACAGGTCTGGATATAAATAGTGCCACGGGTGTACTCAACGCAACAGGTGTTACTCCCGGAGAGGCAACCACGACAGCCAGCGGACTTATGAGCGCACTGGATAAAACGATACTGGGCGGGATTAGCAACTGGTACGAAACCATGACTACGGCAGACTCAGACAACATCATAGACACTGTAAATGAAGTGTTAGCAGCGTTTTCCACGGCGGGAGAATCATTAGACGTAGCGGCTTCACTAGATTTGAAACTAGATGACGCGTCCACCATTGACGGCGGCACTTTCTAGGGAAAATTATGGCTAACAAAATACTAACAAAGAAATCCTCTACGGCAGGAGTTCAACCGACTGCGGCTGACCTCGATGTAGGTGAGTTAGCCGTTAACACTAGCGACGGTACATTGTGGACAAAGCATACCGATGGTAGTGTGAAATCGGTCGGCAGTGATCCGTTTGCGTGGCAGGAAACGGTCGTAACAGATAATCGAACATTCACACAGGTACCGTCAAGTAGTTACGGGGTTCACTACATCCAGAGTCCATTCGATAACGTTCACGACCCTCTCGACTACACTAATCACCTACCTAATTTGTCAGATGGTAGCCTGTCCACCTCATACAACTGGACTTCTACATCTGATGTTAATAGTGGGCAGAGTAACCCTCACAGATTCACTATAAATCCGTCGACCGGCGATAGAATCGGTCGCATCGAGTTTGTAAGTAGTAGTAGTTCGACCAAAGGCGTTTGGACTCTTAAAGGTCATGATGGTGTAGCCGCAGGAATGGTGAATGAGGAACACACACTAGGCAATTTCACTATAGGTGAGAACCCCACACTGGTCAACGGCAAATACTACAGTTCGATTGACATATCTAATGTGACGGTAGGGTCATATGACAGACTCATCTTTACTGGGGTATCGGGTTCAATCTCTGGAGGTACTGTTTATGAAATAAATATTTACGGTGTCTCAGGCACTATCGCAACTAGTTATGTTGACCATAGTACGGATATTAACTCACCCCCTAGCGACGGTCAGATTTTAACTTATAGTAATGGCGATTTGGTCAATGCAGACCCGACAACTATTGCAGGGTTGCAAGGAGCAACTGGAGCAACTGGAGCAACCGGAGCAACCGGAGCAACCGGAGCAGATGGAGCAGATAGTACGGTTGCAGGTCCTCAAGGTCCGACGGGAGCCACAGGCGCGGACGGTACTAATGGTACTAATGGTACGAACGGCGTAGATGGCGCAACCGGAGCTGCGGGCGCAGATGGCGCACAGGGTATACAAGGTGAGCAAGGTATACAAGGCGAAATCGGTCCTGCAGGAGCAGATGGATCAGGTGGCGGCACAGGCGGCACAACCAACCTCACAGCAGGCGTAATATGGGATAACCACGATGCTAGTAGACCAGAGCATGATGAGACATTAACAGTTGCGGCAGGCGATCCTTATGTAGTAGATCATACTGCGTATCCAGACACAGAAGAACTGCGCTCGGTTTATATTGAGAAGTTTGTTTCTGATCCATTTTGGGGGAACACAGTATTCTCCATAAGCGTTGATTCAAATGGAGTTGTGTCTGACGAATCGACATCCTCGCACACAGTGAATAATTTCGGTGTGGTGGCAGCAAACGATTATGTTAAATATGCTGATTATGCGATGAATTTTCAAGGGGGCGATTATCTCAGGTGTGATGAAGCACTAGACTCCCTAGTAAATACCACTGATGCTTGGACTATAGAGTTTTGGATTTTTCAGAAGAATGATGTAAGCGGTTCACATTCATTGGGGGTGAATCGCGCAAGTGATGGGCTTAACATTCTCTTGCTCGGATCAAATATATACTGGATGAACTCGGAGATCAGTTCAGAAAATAATTATATAGTAGATAAATGGACTCATATTGCGGTAACGTATAATGGAGCAGGTGAGTTGAAGATGTATAGGGACGGTATACTCCATATAACCAGTGGGGTGACGTTAACTACTCCTTTATCTGACTGTACCTTATTGATAGGGGCAGAAGCAGATTCCGCCAACGCCGGCGGTCTCGGTAACTACTTAACTGACTCTAGGATTGAGAATTTTCAGATCCTCAATGTGGTCAAGTACACATCTAATTATTTTTCTCCGCCTACAAAACCACTAAGATCGTCAACCTACTGGCAACTAGAATCATTCGATGATTGGGGTGTACAGTTCACATCTCCAACGACTACAACCCTAGTCAACAACACCACTGCTGATGCAGTTATTCGTGCGAGGATTACTAAGCCTACAGCACTTGCATCTACATCAGGAACGACTACATCTACAACTACTAATCTAACAGCAGGCGTAATATGGGATAACCATGATGCTAGTAGACCAGAGCATGATGAGACATTAACAGTTGCGGCAGGCGATCCTTATGTAGTAGATCATACTGCGTATCCAGATACAGAAGAACTACGCTCGGTTTATATAGAGAAGTATGTTGAGGTTGCAGGAAATACCTATACGCCAAGCACTACTAAATTAGTAGTGCAAAGTTCTCTCACTGATAATGTCGGACTAATATCTATAACAAATTCAGGAGTGGTTCTGAGTTCGGCTCAACAAAAGTGGACTGGATACGACTCTCTTGCATTTCCATTATCATCGAGCCTGTCAGTGCCTATCGCAACGGGTACTGATGATTTCACGATAGAGTTTTGGGCATACACCACATCAGTTCCGACTTACACGCATTATTGGGATTCTAGGACTTCGGATGGTAACCCCAATGGTTTTGCTATAGCAACTAATCCCGGCAATTGGGCAATACATTCCACAGGTTTTGTGATAAATGGCGCATCCGCCCCAGTACTCAACGTTTGGCAACACGTTGCTTTTGTAAAATCCGGCAATAATCATATGCTTTTTGTTGACGGGTCTCAACAAGGTGCGACATGGGTTTCAAGCACTGACTTTTCGAATACCCCTGCTAAAGTAGGAGGGTATTACGCCAGTGACAGTTATCCATTCAACGGCTATATGGACGATTTAATCGTGTCTGTAGGAGTAGCAAAATATACAGCTTCATTCACACCACCCACAAGTCGATACGAAGCAACTTATTCAGTAGCATCGTCATACTGGCAACTAGAATCCTTCGACGATTGGGGTGTACAGTTCACTTCTCCAACGCAGACTACTCTAGTTAACAACACAGGTGACGACGCAGTAATCAGAGCTAGGATTACTAAACCAACATCAGTATCGACCAACGCGTACGGTGCGCTTGAACTCACGGCAGATGGTGCGGTTATCTCACCGACAGCAGGGATAGCAGTCACAGACACCACGACTAAAGCAATCACACACGCGTCAGATGCGAGTAATCTGAGATCGGTTTACATTGAGAAGTTTGTTGAGCCTGTCACATATAATGACGTTCACACAAGCGCAGTAGACGTAACAAATAACTCCATATTTTCAGGGTCTACTGGATTTGCTACCGCCGCACCAAACTCAGACTTGAGAGCATCACTACTACAAAATATCGGGTATTACCCTGCTGCTTACTACATCGTCCACAGTATTGAAGCCGCAGGTCATGAGACGTTTAATATGGATGCCGGTGAGGGGTTCTTGTATCATCTCACAAAAATAAATCATGAGGGTAGTACAACTCAATCAGGTATCTTTCGTACAGACTCTTTTAAGATGGAGAAATCGGACGACGGTCAGGTCTGGACAGAATTTTATGAATATATAGATGATGTTCCCGGCACAGCGGCAAACCCTAATAGACCCGCAGTTGTGAACTTGGATATGGATATAAAGGCAAGACATATCAGAGTTGTTCAGTTAGCCAACGATTCCCACTCTGGAGGGTGGAGTCGCATTTGTTATCGAGGGGCGATAGAACCGTTTTTGGAAGTAAAGATAGTGGCGGCAACCGCTGAAACACCCTACTGGCAACTAGAAACCTACAACGATTGGGGTGTACAGTTCACCGATTCCACAACAACAACGATCACGAACAACACAGGTGCAGATGCCACAGCACGATTTAGAATAACTGCTCCTACTGCGGCAGCTGCTTCAGCATCTTCTGGTTCTGGTTCTGCAATAGGAACACTAATAGATGAAGAATTAGCAGGGGCATCACAGAATCTAACCCTTGCAACAGCGCACGATAACAAATCCATCACTCATGCGAAGAAGTTTATCCCCAGTTCTGATGTAACGGATATTAAGTGGGATTTTGATACTACCGATGAAGCACAGTGGGACTTTCTTTCAGACAAGATAGAGTTTCTAGACGGTACAGTTAGACTCTATAGCGTTGGAGGTATCAACCGCATAACTAAAATAAGGCAGTACGATTCCGGTACAGATTGTGCATCAGTTCTACTGTACGAGAATGGTGAAGTCTATGTGACTGGAGTTAATAGTTTTAACGAGTTGGGATTTGGTGACACTACCAGTCGTAGTGGGTCGTGGCATTTATTACCTCCACCGGTCGCAGGACTAAAAGCCACTGATGTCGCTATGGGTGTTGGCACTATGTATATAGTGTACGATGATGGCAGTTTGTGGAGTTCGGGAAAAAACGACACTTATCAGAGAGGTGACGGCACAACTACTAACAATCTAGCACAAGCACTATCCCCAACTTTATTAACATCGGGAGTCACGAAAGTCGCGGCATGGAATATAACGGTAGCAGTGGTTCACAATGGGATAGCTAAAATTGCAGGGTCTAATACTAATAGACATTATGGGGACGGAACAACTACAACAGTAGCAGGGTTCACTACATTAAATTTTGATGGGAGTTCATATAATACCGCAGGTGTTATTTCTGATATATCATTAAGTTCCTACGCCACGTTTGTTCTATTCAACGATGGAACATTGCAGTCAGCCGGAGCATCCCCATCGTATGTGGGCAAGGTTAATGTCACTGTTGAAGCGTATACTTTTAGCACTTGCAAGTTATCGGATGGAACTCCGGTTAGCGGCGTTACTCATGTAGCAGCAAACGAAATGTCCGTAGCTGTTGCCCTGTCATCTGGTAGCTTATTAACCGCAGGGAAAAATGGTAACAACCAAACTGTGCAGAGTACTGGGAGTTCAGGAACCACCTATAGTTTAACTCCGGTACATTTAGATGGGACTCGCAATACAGGCAAAACAGTAACGGACTTACAGCCACTGCATTTAACTGTGACGGTTCTATATGCTGATGGAACAGCACAAACTGGAGGACATAACTACGGGGGGAGGAAAGCAGGTTCTGGTAATACAACAAACCCAGTCTACTGGGAAAGTCCTCTACTAGAATCTACCAATAACCCTCCTCCATTTATATCGTGTATCAGCGGAGGATACGACGGTCAGGGGCGCGGTTGGGTATCTGGTGGAGACTTGTACTGGTCGGGTCATATTGACGCATCGCACCACAACTCAGGATTGCCGGAAACGTCGGATGTAGGCATTAATAAATTGCGGCAGGGAGTTATATCGGATGTAAACACGCTCCAGTTCCCAAATGGGGGTGGTAATATCAGTTCGATCTTGGCTATGTCTCTAGCTAACACAGCGACTATAAACTCTATAGCAATAACAGAGTCTAAACCCACTGGAACTGACATCAAATACGCCCTATCGTTCGATGGTAAAACCACTTGGAACGTACCGAGCGGCGCTATCACAACTGACATAGCTACCGATGGTGTTGATGCAACGACTTTAGCAACATACGATTTCGCAGGGTTCTCCGGTACAACTCTTGATGTAGGCATGTATTTATCGACAACAGATAGTTCAGTTTCGCCAAGCGTTGACCAGATCACAGTAGGTATGACGCTTAACGGTTACTTCACACAAATCGTAGTTGACGGAGATAAGTTACAAGCATCTGAGTCAGGCACTCACACGGTCACGATAACTAACGGTGATACAGTCGATAACATTTACAAGATTAGTGTAGGGCAGGAGGTCGTAGCAACATCTGCTGCTTCTAGTGACGCAACAACGCTCGCAGAATTAACCGACTCAACCACAGCAACAATTAACCCACTTGTTACATCAAACTTAGCAGTAGGACACTTCTGGATTAACTCTACATCTGGTGAAGCATACGTTTGTACTGATGCGACTACCAATTTGAATGTTTGGACTAATGTTGGGGACGGTATTAATTCGATCATTCCGAATGTACCACCGGGAAACCCTACTGTTGAATCATTAGGTAACCAACAATCAGATAGCACTTTTAACTACACGTTCACGGGAGGAGTTGATCCGTTAAACTCCGCAGGGATACTGGGAACTGTAACACACTACACTGTGGATCAGTTGAGCGGTCCAATTTCAGTCACCACAAGTTCTGTGGCGGCAGGAGCGGCTCATGAATTTACATGCGGAACTGTGACGGCGACAACTTCTGCGAGTTTTAGAGTTAGAAGTGTGGATGATGATGGGGTGTTTTCGTCAGGAGTAATATTTACTTTTGAGGTAGTTCATGAAACGCCCAAAGGCGAATCTCTCTATAGTTCGGCAGGCACATATTCTTGGGTCGCACCGGCTGACGTTACTTCGGTCTGCGTAGTTGCTGTAGGTGGGGGTGGTGGCGGTATGTATTACAACTCATCCACATCCCAGACTTTCAATATGGGCGGTGGCGGCGGCGGTGGGCTTGGTTGGATTAATGACGTTACTGTTGTTCCGGGGACAAGTTATACCGTTGTAGTTGGAGCCGGTGGTTATAAGGGACCGTACAACAATTCAACTGCCTCAGGAGAGACATCTTATTTTTCGAGTACGTCGACAGTCAGTGGCGGTGGCGGTACTAGAGGACTCTTCAATACAAATGCAGATGGGGGTACTTGGACGGGTACTGGTGGAGGGAATGGTGGTGGTGCATCCTACTCCGGTAGTGGCTCCGCCAACGGTCCTTCTGCCGGTGGCGGAGCAGGAGGATATGCAGGGAATGGCGGAACAGGAACCAACCAAAACACTTATACCGCCGTAACACCCAATAGTGGAGCCGGAGGTCACGGGCAAATTGCAAGCAATGGATATAGCGGCGGTGGCGGTGGTGTAGGGGTTTTCGGTCAAGGGGCAACTGGAACCGATAATAGTAGCAACAACGGAGGTTCCGGTGGTAATAACGGCACTTATAGTGGCGACGGGCATGGAGGTGCCTATGGTGGAGGTGGAGGTGGATCATCGGCTAACCCTTTTTACGGTACCGCAGGTAATGGCGCCGGAGGTGCAGTAAGAATTATTTGGGGAGCTAATAGAGCGTTCCCATCTACTAATGTAGATGCGGCATCATCAGTTTAGGAGTTAACATGAGTACAATAGAATTCGCTATAAAAATGAAGGAAGGGTCTCCCGTAGGTCATCCATTACTCGCTAGTAACGTGGCTCAAATCTTCGGGTTATCAGAGGTAACAATGGAGTCATTATTACAAATTGAGTATTCCCCTTTCACCCCCTCTACTATGCCAAAAGATAACTTAAGACAAAAAACCATACATGACGGCTATGTATTAGACGCGGCTGGTTATGTTCGGGATTCGTACAGCACCGAAAAGAAAACTTTTGATGAGTTGAATAAAGATGAAATTTTAGAAGAAAAGTTAAAGGTATTAAGTGACGGGCTACACAGTCAATTATCTAGACCGATTGTACCAACTACGCTAGGTTTTTCTGTGGACGGAGGAATCGGAGACCTGATTAGCTTAGAGATAGGAAGAAAACATGAAAGATTGTCAATAAAGGACTCATATAATAGTGTCCATGTCATTGGTATAGAAGATTACGATATTATTATTAGTAGTATAGAAGATAAGAGATTATCTATATTAGATACAAAATGGGGTCTTGAACAAAAAATAAAAAATGTAGATTTAAATACTGCGGCAGGTCTTGTTGAACTCGATAATATAGACGTAAATTTTATGTCTACAGATGTACACATGGAACGAAGAAACACAAGCATGGATAGTTGATGCTAGCTGAACTCGCCATAGCTAACGCCGCATTTGAAGTCATCAAGACTGCGGTATCTAATGGTAAAGAGATATTTGAGTTAGGCGATCACCTAGCTAAGTTCTCCGATGCCGGTCGAGAGATTGACCACAAGGCAAAACTAGTGAAGAAAGGATCAGAGCAAGAATCTGATCTTGAGATATTTATGGCTCAAGAAGCCATGCGGAACAAACGAGATCAGTTAAAAGAACTGATGGTCAGAACAAGGCACATGATGTGGGACGACTTCCTCCGATTCGAGGGGGAACAACAGAAGGCTAGGGTCAAAGCACAGCGCGATGAAGAACGACGTAAAGCGGAAAGAACAGATTTCATTATGACCTGTGTCGCTTGGATCGTAGCATTCTTTATCCTTGCTGGCTCATTGGTTGGCGGACTAAAGATACTTATAGGGATGAAATGAAATGGACGAAAGATCATGTGCTGAAATGGAGACTATATTGAAAGTCCATAGACAGAGGATTGATGAACTGGAGACTACGTTGGACGAGATAAATAAACAGCTAGCCCATATTAAAGGTGGGGTTTATGGGATATGTCTTTACGCAGTGGCCACACAACTAGGTATTCTTGAAGCGATCAAACTGTGAGTGAGCTACTACTTCTTCAGGTTCCCAATTTTAATTGTATTGCTAGCAGTGACCGCAGTAATAGTTCTGATAGCGATATGTATATACGAGATGTTTTATGTTATTCAAGGTCATCTTTGAGTTAATTACATACGTAGCGCTCGCGGTCATAGGGGCTTCGGTGGCAACGTGGGTACTACACCATATTATAGGGATTTATTATGTTTAAAACGAAACTTAAAATTGAAGCAGTACCAAGGGAAGATGCCTATCTACTTACCAGCAGGCTCTCTTACATCACTAACCTGGGCGATAAGATCAATGTCCCTAAACATTTTAAAACCAATTTCGCATCGGTTCCGCGCCTAGCGAAGTTCTACATCGATGATGACGACTGGCAGATCAGAGCGCCTTCTGTAGTTCATGACTATCTATATAGCGCTGAGTCAGCAGAATTAGGATTTACCAGAAAACAGGCAGACGAAGTGCTGCTTGAAGCGATGATGGGTTTAGGGATGCGGAAGACAAAAGCATTGCTCATCTATTTTGTACTACGACTATTTGGGGGTCCAAATTATGAA
>Ga0257127_1002034_pt1 | contig 13087 bp, 16 predicted proteins | sample SI060_135mmetaG_FD_190152 | JGI IMG/M metagenome (GOLD analysis project Ga0257127, IMG submission 190152) | Marine microbial communities from Saanich Inlet, British Columbia, Canada - SI060_135m | ecosystem: Environmental > Aquatic > Marine > Inlet | place: Canada: British Columbia | collected...
CTTTGATTTTGAAAATATGGAGCACAATTACAAAGACACCATGAACGTTAAGATCGGTGATCTTATGACTAAGGATGTAGCCAGTATTGATTTGTCCATACCTTGTTTAAAGGCAGCAAGCACCATGTGGCTTAGAAAGTTTAGAAGAATTCCAGTCACTCACAATGGAAAACTCGTCGGTATCGTTAGTATTGGTGATGTGCATCGTTCAATTTTTAAATCGTGCATGACGTCATAGTATGATTTAGGGTATAATTTCTTGCCCATGAATACAGCACTAAAAATCATCTTAGTTGATGAAAACACTGGTCGTTCAGCGATGTTACGTCGTGCCTTGCAAGATAAGGGGCATGAAGTAATTTGCCGTATGGAAAACAGCACCAATCTACAAGATAGCAATGAAATGACCCACGCAGATGTGGTTATTGTGAATGCCGATATTCCGGATAGTGAAGTGTTTGCAAATTTAACAGATGTTAATAAGACCAAGCCAAAGCCAATCGTAATGTTTACTGAAGAGTCTAATTCTGAAATGGCAAGCTCAGCGATTAAATCTGGTGTTAATGCTTATATTGTTGATGGCCTTGAAGAGAATCGCGTACAGCCAATTATTGATGTGGCTATGGCGCGTTTTCGTGAATTCCAAGCGCTTAAAGATGAGCTTGATGCAACACGCAGTCAGCTTTCAGAACGTAAAGCAGTAGAAAAAGCCAAAGGCTTGCTAATGAAGCATAAAGACATTAATGAAGATGATGCGTATCAATCTTTGCGCAAGATGGCAATGGATAAAAATAAGCGTATTGTTGATGTGGCTGAAAGCGTAATCAACGCTTTTGAATTGCTTGACTAATCTAGTCTTTTTCTAACCTTTTAAAGTCCTCGTCAATCTTATCCATTTCGGCGTCTAGATCGTCGTCACTCCAATCTTCTTCTTCATCCTTACTATCTTCTTCTTTTTTTGATTTTAATGAATCGTCAGGATTGTCGTCATTGTCAGTAGGTTGTTCAGGTGTTTTACGCTGAAACATTGGTGCAAAAATAAGCCCCGCTTCAAACAATAACCACATTGGGATAGCGATCAAGGTTTGTGAAATAATATCAGGAGGTGTTAGTAGCATACCAAGCACAAAAGCACCAATAACCACATAAGGGCGATTTTTCTTAAGGTTTTCAACCGTTGTAACGCCAAACATAATCAGTAAGATGGTGGCAATCGGCACCTCAAAGGCTATACCAAAAGCAAAAGACACTTTAAGTACAAAGTCTAAGTAGTATTGAATGTCTGGGGTGAAATCAACAACACTTGGCCCAATGCTAGACAAGAATCCAAAAATAACGGGAAAAACAACGTAGAACGAAAACAGTATTCCTGCGTAGAATAAGACAGTAGATGACACTATTAAAGGCACAATCATTTGTTTTTCATGTTTGTATAGGGCGGGTGCAATAAAAGACCAAATCTGATAAAGTAGATAAGGCATTGCAGCATACACAGCAAAAATTAATGCCATTTTTAGCGGTGTTAAAAATGGAGATATAACACCAATTGCAATAATATTGGTATCAGTTGGTAAGACGTTGATAATGGGTGCTGCAATAAACCCGTAAACTTCATTAGCAAATGGGAAAATACCAATGAATATTAATAGAATAGCAATGACTGAATGCAATAGCTTGTCACGCAATTCAACCAGATGCTGAACAAAAGTCATTTCTTTTTTAGTACGCTGATCAGTCATGAATCTTTAGTATTAGCGTCTTGCTTGATTTCGTTTAAAGACTGTTTTGTTTCTTCAAAAATTTCAACGATATTAGAGTCTTTATCTTCTAAATTTAAGTGTTCTTTGAGTTTGTCAGCCTCAAACTCATCACCAATGTCTTCTTGAATTTTAGCGATGAACTTTTTAGCCTTACCAGCATACTGACCAGCCTTTCGAGCGATCGCCGGCATTCTTTCTGGGCCCACTACAATTAAAGTAATGACACCAATTAAGGCAAATTCCCAAAAGCCAATATCAAACATGGTTTATTTTTCTGCTTTTTTGTCTTCTTTAACGACTTTAGCTTCAATAATATCGTCTTTACTGTCGATTTTATCGTTCTCACCTTCTTTCATTGATTTCTTAAATCCTTTAATGGCACCACCAAGGTCACCACCAATATTTTTTAAACGCTTACCACCAAAAAGTAGTAATACAATGACTAGAATAATAATCAGTTCAAATGGTCCTGGCATCATGTTTCTTTCTCCTGTTGTTTAGTTAGTTCTATTGGCTTTTTCTGTCAGTCCCGATAAGCCAAATCGTGATGATAATTCATCTTGTATTTTATCGACTTCTATGTCTTTGTGTCGTAGTAATACTAGTGTGTGAAACCATAAGTCAGCTACTTCATAGATGATCTTATCTTGTTCACCATCTTTAGCCGCCATAATGACTTCGGCAGATTCTTCACCGATTTTTTTTAAGATTTCGTCTAAGCCTTTTGCATACAAAGAAGACACGTAAGATTCATCTGCCTTGGCAGATTTACGATCTTCAAGTACTTGCTCTAATTGTTTTAGAATATCATCCATAAATATCTTTCGGGTCTTTTAATACATCTGCAACACTCAGCCAATCATTCTTGTCTAATTTTTGAAAAAAACAAGATTTCCTTCCGGTGTGACAAGCGATACCACCTATTTGCTCTACTTTGAGCAGGATAACATCATTATCACAATCTGTATAGATTTCTTTGATTAATTGCGTGTGCCCTGATTCCTCACCTTTAAACCAAAGCTTTTTTCTAGAGCGAGAATAATAAACCGCTTGTTGTTTCTCAATCGTGAGTGCTAATGACTCTTTGTTCATCCACGCAAACATAAGGATTTCCCCTGTTTCAAAATCTTGGGCGATTGCAGGTATTAGGCCTTGAGAGTCAAATTGTGTTTGTTCTAGTGCGCTCACGTGCTTATAGGTGTGTTAATATAAAATAATTGATTTTACCGCTAGTACTTGTTTAGATGAAATTATTTATTTTGTGCTTTTTAGTTGCTATTAATGCCTTTGCTAAGGTTGATAACTTTACATTAGAAAGTGACCGGACTTTGTACATTGTTGATGGTGACAGTATTAGTATGCAAATGCGTATTGCAGGTATTGACACACCCGAGATTCGACAAAAATGCCGGAAAACAAAATCAAAGACTATTGATTGTGGTCGACTCGCCAAAGATTATTTAAAGAAAATATTGAAAAATCTACCGGGGAAGTTATCGATAGAGCCTGTAGGCGTTGATCATTATCAGCGCATCTTAGTTAAGGTTTATAGGGGCGATGAAGATATTGGTAAATTAATGGTAGAGGCGGGTATGGCATACTCTTATAAAGATACTTATCGACAAGAAGAAGAAACCGCTAAAGCTGAAAAAATAGGGTTTTGGAATTTCTACACTCCACCGATTGAACCATATAAGTGGCGCAAACTTAAAAGGAAATAAGTGGCTACCTCATTGTAACCAGCTCTTCAGCACTACTCGGATGAATCGCAATCGTGTCATCAAACTGTTTTTTGGTTGCGCCCATCTTAATCGCCACGGCAAAACCTTGCAGCATTTCATCAGCACCATGACCCATGATATGACAGCCGACAATTTTTTCATTATCACCCTCACAAACCAACTTAAGAGCTGTCGTGGTTTTGTGATCTAGCAAAGCATCTGCCATTGGCGTAAATTCTGATTTGTAGATTTTTATCTTGTCAAATTTTTCATTAGCTTCGTCTTCAGTGAGTCCAATGGTGCCAATCGGTGGATGAGAAAACACCACAGTGGCAATGTTATTGTAATCAAGATGACGATCAGTCATGCCATTGTATAGGCGATCAGACAGTCTTCTACCAGCAGCAATGGCAACTGGTGTGAGTGGCGCTCGGCCTGTGGCATCACCGAGTGCAAAAATGTTGTCGATATTAGTGACTTGGAATTTATCAGTTGGAATAAAGCCACGCTGATCGCATTCAACGCTGGCATTTTCTAAGCCAAGGTGCTGCGTCATTGGGTTTCTACCCACTGCCCAAATGATTTGGTCAAATCCAGAAAACTCACCTTTGTTAGTAACAACAGTTTTGTCGTCGGTAACTTTATCAATTTGAGTACTGTGATGAATGGTAATGCCATGCGCTGTATAGTCTTTATCTAAGGCGTCTTGAATCATTGAGTCAAAGCCGCGTAATAATTTTTCAGCCCTACCAAAGATTTCCACCTCTGAACCCAATGCATTAAGTACACCTGCAAGTTCCACACCAATATAACCACCGCCAATCACCGCTACTTTTTTAGGCAGGTCTTCTAGTTCAAAAAAACCATCCGAGGTAATACCGTGTTGAGCACCTTCAATGTGTGGAATAGAAGGCTCACCGCCAGGGGAAAGTACAATATGATCAGCGGTGTAAGTTTCACCATTAACTGAAACTGTATTTTTGTCAACCAACTTCCCAAAGCCGTGAATATAGTCAATGCCTAGGTCTTCTAAATATCCATCGTACCAATTGGTGATGCCTTTAATATAATTATCTCTGCCTTGTTTGAGTTTTTTCCATGAAAAATTTTTCATCTCAACATCAAAGCCAAAGCCTTGAGCGCTATTGATTTGTGTTGCAGTATTAGCAGCAAACCACATGACTTTTTTGGGCACACAGCCAACATTAACACAAGTGCCGCCAATGGTTTTAACCTCAATGACTGCACATTTTTTGCCGTATTCACTAGCACGCTCAACGGCTGATAATCCACCACTCCCTGCACCAATAGCTATCATGTCATAATGTGTTGTCATAAGAGATCTCCTAATATCCAGCCTTTAAACTGGCCTCAATAAATTTGTCTAAATTACCATCTAATACATCTTGGGTGTTAGATGATTCTACTCCGGTGCGTAAATCTTTGATACGTGATTGATCAAGTACGTAAGAGCGAATTTGATGCCCCCAGCCAATGTCAGATTTGGCATCTTCCAGTTCTTGGTTTTCGCTATTGCGTTTTTGCATTTCTAACTCATAGAGTTTTGATTTTAATTGCTTCATCGCCTGATCTTTGTTGGCATGTTGTGATCGGCCATCTTGACACTGTACAGCGGTGCCGGTGGGTAGGTGGGTAATACGAACTGCCGAATCTGTTTTGTTTACGTGTTGCCCGCCAGCACCACTAGCGCGGTAAGTATCAATACGGATGTCAGCCTTGTTGATTTCAATATCGATATTGTCGTCCACTTCAGGGGAAACAAAAACGGATGAGAAGGAGGTGTGGCGTTTGCCATTCGCATTAAAAGGTGATTTTCTGACCAAGCGATGAATACCGATTTCACTACGCAACCAGCCGAAAGCATACTCGCCATCAAAGTGAATGGTGGCTGATTTAATACCAGCAACTTCACCTGCTGATACCTCCATCAGCTTAACTTTAAAGTTGTGTTTTTCACCCCAGCGTAAATACATTCGTAAAATCATCTCGGCCCAATCTTGTGCTTCAGTGCCACCTGAGCCTGATTGAATGTCTAGATAAGCAGAGTTAGCATCTAGCTCGCCATTAAACATGCGTTCAAATTCTAGTCTTGCAATTGAGGATTCAATTTTGTTTAAATCCTCAATAACGCTATCAGCTGTATCTTCGTCATTTTCTGATTGTGCCATGTCTAGTAGCTCTTTAGCATCTGCTAATATGGCATCTGCCTCAATAAATGTTTGGCAAACAAATTCTAGTTTTGATTTTTCTTGTCCGAGTGCTTGTGCTTGCTCAGGGTTAGACCAGATATCTGGATTTTCCATTTCCAGCAATACTTCTTCTAGGCGCCCTTGCTTTTCCTCAAGATTAAGATGAACAGACAGTGCTGACGAGCGCTGAGCCAAATCTTCAATTTTTTGATAAGTGGGTGAGAGTTCCATAAAGAGGTATTTTAACTAAAGCATTGTCGTAGAAACAAAAAAAGCCCCAAAAGGGGCTTTTTTATCAAAGCAATAAAATTACTTTCTAAGACCTAGTCGTCCGATCAAGTCAGAGTATGCAGTTACATCGCTACCTTTAAGGTAAGTCAGTAATTTTTTACGTTGAGAAACTAAATGCAAAAGACCTCTTCTTGAGTGATGATCTTTTTTGTGAGTTTTAAAATGCTCAGTTAAATGCTTAATGCGCGCAGTTAATAATGCGACTTGCACGTTAGTTGAGCCAGTATCGTTAGCTTCTTGTTGGTATTCTTTAATAATTGCTTGTGTATCAATTGACATAATCAGTATAGGTAAAAGTAAATCAAAATTCAGTAAAGGGTTAATTATACGCTAATTATTTTTTTGATTCTATAGCTTGAGTAAAAAATTAATAAAAAGACGTCTCACCTTTTGGCCTGGTTTTAAAGCGCTTGTGTATCCATAAATATTGCTCAGGCGCTTTGAGAATTTGGTCGTGCAAAATTTGATTGGTTTTAGTGGCGTCATCAATTGCATCGTCACTTGGGTAGTTGGTTAATGGCGCATCAAAGTTCATGGTGTAGCCTTTATCAGTGCGGATAAAGAAATAAGGGATTACCACTGTATTTGGCGCTTTTGCCAGTCGTGCAGTGGCTGCGATAGTGGCGGTTTGAATATTGAAAAAAGGCGCAAAGACAGAGTTTTTTTCGCCTAAGTCTTGGTCAGGTGCATACCAAATAGGCAGGCCATTTTTTACCGCTTTCATCATAGCACGCGTGTCTTTGGTTTTAATCATGGTAGCGCCATTATCAACAAAGCCTTTGCGCATCACTTCATCAAACAATGGGTTATTTTGCGGGCGGTAAATATTAGCAATTTTGTGTTTTAAGAGCAATGCTCTTGAACCCAGCATTAGCGGCATAAAATGAGCAGCAAGTATAATAACCCCTTGTTTTTTATTTAACGCATCGGTTAAGTGGTGTTCGTTATGAATGGTGATGAGCTTTTGTATTTTGTCATCTTTACCAAAGTACGCATTAGCTGTTTCAAAAAGTGAAATTCCGATCGCCTCAAAGTTTTGCCTTACTAAGCTTTCTACTTCAATTGAACTTTTATCGGGAAAGCAGCGAGCGATATTAATAAAGGCAATTTTCCTAAATCGAGAAAGCAATGGGTAAAGCAACCGACCAATGCCAATACCTATAAACACCTGCGCAGTAAAAGGTAATTTGGCGCCTAATTTCATAAACCCGATCAAAATCCAAGTTGGTATAAATTTAGGATGATAAAAATTTTGTTTATTCATTAAAATACTGTTTATGCCTTATATTAGTCAAAGCTTTATTGACGACTTACCCAATCAAATCGACATTGTTGATTTGATCTCTAAACGCTTATCGCTCAAAAAAACAGGCAGTGATTATCGCGCACCTTGCCCTTTTCATGGCGGTAAAAATCGTAACTTTGCTGTTAGTAGTCACAAGCAATTTTATCACTGTTTTAAGTGTGGTGAGAGCGGTGGCGCGATTAGTTTTGTACAAAAACACGATAACTTAGATTTTGTAGAAGCGATTGAGACAATCGCCAACGAATTCGGGCTTAAGATTGAATACGACAGCAATACCAAGCCAGTTGACCCGCGTTTAGAGCGTTATCGAGACTTATCTCAAAAGGTAAGTGCATTCTATATTCAGCAGCTCCGTAGCTCTCCGGCAAAAGAAAAAGCAGTGAAATACGCCAAAAATAGAGGTATCAGTGGTGAGATCGCCAAGCGCTTTGGATTGGGTTTTGCGCCACCAAGCAATAACGATCTACTGCTTGCATTTGAAAAAGACGAGCAAGCAAGTTCAGATTTAAAATCTTTAGGTTTGATTAAAACCGGTGAATACGGTGATTATGATTTTTTTCGTGATCGCTTAATGTTTCCTATTCATAATACCAAGGGCAAGGTTATTGCTTTTGGTGGTAGGGCGTTTGACAACAAGGCCAAGGCTAAATATTTAAACTCTTCAGAAAGTCCAATATTTTCTAAATCAAGAGAGCTTTATGGGCTTTACCATGCGCGGAAATTTTCCCGCAGCATGGATTATGTCTTGGTGGTTGAGGGCTATATGGATGTGGTGGCACTTCATCAGGCAGGCTTTACTAAAGTGGTTGCTACGCTAGGCACGGCGACAACACCAGAGCATTTACAAATACTAGCGCGCACCACCAACACCATTGTTTTTTGTTTTGATGGTGATGATGCAGGGCGAGCCGCCGCTTGGAAGGCTTTAAAAATTGCATTGCCAATTATTAAAGCCGGCCTAATCATTAAATTTTTATTCTTGCCTGATGGCGAAGATCCAGACACCTTGGTTAAGAAAGAATCTACCAAAGCCTTTGAAGTACGTATTGAAAAATCCCACACTTTGTCTAATTTTTTATTTGATCACGTTAAAGCAGAAGTGGATTTTGACACTATTGAAGGCAAGACTTTGTTTTTAGAAAAAATCTCAGTATTGATTAACCAAGTTAATTACGAAATTTATCAACAACAGTTGATCGATGGCGTTGCCCAAGTGGTTGGGCAAAGTGTCGACCAAGTTCAAACTGTTTTTAAGCAACAAGCTGAGCAGGCGATATCAACATCTATTGATCCGATTCCAACTATGGTTATCGATGATGAACCGCCAATGCCTGATTTCTCAGACTTTTCAGATGACTATCAATCACCAAGTCCAACACCTAAAGAAAATAGTATTGTTAAAGCGCTCATGTCTAGAATGATCAGTTTACTGCTTAACTATCCGTCAATTGCGCACGACAATGACACGGTTGAAGTTAGGGTTAGAGCGCTTAAAGAAAGCGATAAAGAGTTCACAACGTTATTAGATTTGGTACATTCTGCCGAAGTGGTAGAGGGTGTTTCACAAGAGGAGTTACTTAAGCCTTTTAAAGCTAAGACTGGCTTTTATAACCGATTACAAGAGTTATGTGCTTTAGTGCCTTTTTTAAGCGAAAACGAAGCTAAAAATGAGTTTTTAGATGCGTTACTAAAAGTAGAAGGGCAGCAAAAAAAGACGCAATCTTTACTCATTAAAGATGAAGAAGAGTACGTAAAAAGTCTGCAAGCAAGAAGAGGAAAGAAGAACTAGTTTTTTGCCAATAACTTGATAGATTGATCAGCAGTTAAGATGTTCTCCATTGCGTCTTTAAATACCATTGACGCAGAGTTTGACCCTCCACATTTATTTCTAACACTAGGATCCCAAGAAGTATAGCATTTCTTGGGATGATCTAGTCTAACTGCCATGATATATTTTGGTTTTTTAGTTGGTACAAAACCGGTAAAGAAGGTGCGTTTAGCGCCTTTTTTATTATAACGACCATTGACAACCATCTCTGCCGTTCCAGTTTTTCCAGCCACATCATAACCTTTGATTTGTGCACGATAACCAGATCCTTTTAAGGTAACAGAATCAAGTATATCAGCAATTTTTTGAGTCGATTTTTTACTAAAAACTTGTGTAACACTTTCATCTATATTGACGCCTTTGACAAGTCTTAAGGCTGGAATAGCACCGTCATTAGCAAAAACTAAATAAGCTCTAGCAAGTTGCGCCAAATTGGTTTCCATTGGCCCATGACCAAATGATAGTGAGCGTTTATCTGAAAGTGCCCACGATTCAAAATGCCTCAGTGTGCCTGAATTTTCAATACTAGGAATCAGGCCAAGAGGATGTCCAAATCCAAGCTTATTCCAAGTGTCATACATCGCCTCTTTCTTGAGTCTTTCAGAAACATTGACAGTACCTAAGTTGTGTGATTTTTGTAAAATTTTCTTGACTGTAATTGCATTGCCATATTTTCTAGCTTTGGCGTCAGATCTTATATGTCCAATACGTTTCGAAACATCTATCAACTCATTATCAGTAGCAGTTATTTTATTTTGATCTAGCGCAAGTAGCATAGTGAAAGGCTTCATGGTTGATCCTGGTTCTACTTTGTCAGACAATACGCGGTTACGATAATGTTCGGCATTGTAGATGGTTTTATCATTTGGATCATCTGCAGGATAATTTACCATGGCTAAAATTTCACCATTTGGCGCTAAGATAATGGCCGATCCAGAGGTGGCGTTATGAAATTCAACCGATTTTTTAATCGCAGCATAAGCGTGAAATTGAATATTTGCATCAATAGTAAGTTCAATATTTTGACCGTGTTCAAGCTGGTTAACAATCAAAGGATTAAAGTAAGAGCCTTGAAAATCTTGATCAAGACTCAACTCAGTCACCCCGGTTTTGCCTGCTAAAATCGTGTTGAATTCACTTTCAATGCCAGATGCACCTTGCTTATCATGATTCACTCTTCCAAGTAAAGGCGCTAATGAGGCGGATTTTGGGTAATAGCGCTGCGTGTCTGCTTGAAGTCTAACACCGCTAATTCTTCTATTTTTACAAACCTTAATTGTTTTGTAAGTGATTTTTGATTCTTTAAGTTGAACAGATATTAAAGCCTTGTCTAATAAGCTAACCTTGTTTTCTATTTGCTTATTCGTGCAAACCTTTAATTTTATTTTTTTGAGTTTTGCGATATTTTCTAAGATAGGGTCGGTTAATGGTAGATTTTTTTTAATAACTAAATTTTTTCTACCTGCTTGTTTACTGAGTTTTTTATCAATCGCATCTCTTAGTTCTTGCTCTGGCATTATTAATGCTTCGGCTAATTTTGGAATAAACGCTGTTTGTACTTGAGTAGGGTCTAAATTCACTCTTTTTAAAATACGACTAGAGGCTAAGATATTGCCATTTCTATCTAAGATATCACCACGACGCGCTTTGTTTTCAAAATGACCGCTTGCTTGTAGGCTAGCTTTTTCTTGAAGGCTGATAGGGCCAGCATTAAGTTGATTAATAGTAACAATCCTAAAGCCAAACCCAAGTAAAAACAACACAAAGAAATATTTAATTACACCTTGGCGATACCAATAATTTTGCACTCTTGAGAGGGTTATTGCTTTAGAGTATTTGTTTGTCATAATAGTATAGCCCTAACCTTGTTTGGATTAACAGGCTTCATTTGTAAAATATTCAGCGCTTTTTTCTTAATTTCAGCACCACTAATTTTTTCCGAATATTCGCTTAGCAGTTGTTTTCTCATGGCCATTATTTGTTGATTTTGTTTCTGCACTACTTGGTATTCTTTATATAAAAGGTAATTTTGATGATGCCAAATAATCGTATAAAAAGATAAAATCACCACTATCAGTCCTAGCACAATATTGATCTTGGTTATATTGAGGGGCTGGCTTAACATGCTTCCGCCTTTAGCGCGGTGCGCTGCGCAACTCTTAATATCGCACTTCTTGAGCGCTTGTTGTTTTTTACTTCATCTTTACTGGCAAACTGTTTGCCTAAATTTTTAAATAGAGTTTGCTCAAGCTCGATATTCATCACCGGTAATCCTTTAGGCAGTTGCTTTTGCTTAGAGTGCTTTTGAATAAATTGCTTAACAATTCGATCTTCGATAGAGTGAAAACTAATAATACTAAGCTGCCCTTTGGGTGCTAATAAGTTAATACTTTGATCTAATGTTTCAGCCAGCTGCTTTAGCTCTTGGTTAATAAAAATACGAATAGCTTGAAATGAGCGAGTGGCAGGGTGTTTGTTTTTTTTGGTTCTGACAACGCCGGCAATAATATTGGCCAATTGCAAAGTGGTGGTAATGGCTTTATCTTGCTGATAGCGTTTAATTGCACTGGCAATGTGGCGAGATTTTTTCTCTTCACCAAACTCATAAATGACATTAGCAATCTCAACTGCGTCAGCATTTTCTAACCATTGCGCCGCACTTATGCCACTGGTTTGGTCCATACGCATATCAAGCGGGCCATCGGTGTTAAAGCTAAATCCCCGGTCGGCATTGTCCAGCTGTGGAGATGACACACCTAAGTCCATTAAGATGCCATCGATTTTTCCAGATAAATTTCTTTCGCTTAATATTTCTCCCATGTGGGTAAAGGCACTGTGAATCACAGTGAGACGCTCGTCATTAAAATTTTCTTTAGCGAATTCAACAGCGTGAATGTCTTGATCAAAAGCGATGACTGAGCCCGATTTGTCTAGCCTATCTAAGATGCCTTGTGTATGACCACCTCGGCCAAAAGTTGCATCAATGTAGATACCGCCTGTTTTTATGTTGAGTGCATCGATTGACTCGGTAAACATCACTGATTGGTGATGATTAGAGGTCATAGTGATAATTGGGTAATTTCTGGTGGGACCTCTTCTCTCTTACTGAGTGAGTCAAGGTTTTCAATTTGCTCATGCCAAGCATTCTCGTCCCACAACTCGAAGTTGTTGCCTTGTCCACTAAGGATTAGTTTTTTATCAAGTTCGGCGTACTCTCTGAGTGTGGCAGGGATTAGAATGCGAGAAGCTTTATCGAGCTCACAATCAGTCGCATGACCAATGAGTTTGCGTTTTAAGCGTTTTGTATGGATGTTAAGCGAAGGTAATGCACTTACCTTGCGCTCAAGATTTTGCCAATCACCCAAAGGGTAAAGTAGCAAACAGTTGTCGTCCGGGTGAATACTGAGCACCATTTGGCCTGCGCAAGCCTTTTCGATCTGCGCTTGATGACGGGTTGGAATTTTTAATCTTCCTTTTGCGTCAATAGCTAAACTGTGAACCCCCCTGAACATTTCCTCTTCCCCAAGATTTTTGTTTGTTAAACAACAGCAACAAAGCTAATTGCAAGAACGATAACTGCCGTTGAATATGAGATGACTTCTAATGCTATTCCTTCCATGATTTCCCCTTTTATTTTATGATTGATTAAATATAACTCTCCTCAAGTTATAAATAAACATTTTATACCACTTTAGTCCACTTACAACCACTTTTGTTTAAAAAATTCGTAAATAATCGAAATGGCCGTAAAAGCCGTATATAGAAAGGGTTTTGAGCATTACAAAGCGGTAAAAACACCTGTTTTAAGCCTTTAAAACGGTATTTTTATCAAAAATGTTGGTTTTATTTCTCTTTTAATAAGGGAGGCTTATTTAGAGTGAAAAATTTTAGAAATTCTTTAAATCCTTCTTTATAAATCAAAGATTTACTCGTTTAGGCTTTGATACTTTTTCTAGCGCATCCCAAGGGCA
>Ga0257127_1002039_pt1 | contig 13038 bp, 14 predicted proteins | sample SI060_135mmetaG_FD_190152 | JGI IMG/M metagenome (GOLD analysis project Ga0257127, IMG submission 190152) | Marine microbial communities from Saanich Inlet, British Columbia, Canada - SI060_135m | ecosystem: Environmental > Aquatic > Marine > Inlet | place: Canada: British Columbia | collected...
AACAAAGCATTTCGATAGCTTCAAGGGATGGACCTGTCCATTCTCCATATAATTGAACTATATCTGTTAAAAATTGAACAGCTATTGCTTCATCATCATATAATCCAATTCGTGCATCCCAATAGACAGCATTGTTTAATAGCCATTCATTCTGTTCGGTAACTGTACCATATAATCCAATGTTGGCGATCGCATTAAACAAACTGTCAACTTCATTATAAAATTCAGTGTCTTCCGGATTGAAATGCCAAGAATAAGTATAAAGAGAATAATAAACACCGTTTCCCAAGTAGTATATGGCATTGCTTTTATCCCAATCGTCTATATAGGATTCAAAATTCTGATAAAAATCTTCAAATACACCTGCAGACTTTGTTAAAGAATGAATACTACTCATTCCAATCCCCTGATATAAACCGAAGGCTTTAACGACTTCTGTTTGCGCATCCGTTCCAAATCCAAAATTTGGATTATTAGAAATGGCATCCATTCCCGGTACCGTATTATCCATAAAATCAAAATCTCTTAAAAAATTTAATTCATCATTATAAAATGCTATGTAAAAACCAGATCTTATTACTTCAACTAATACGCCAATCCCAAGTCCATCATCTGCTGTATAATTATTCCCTCTTTCTTCCACGGCATTGAATAATGCATGCATCCGAAGTGTATCGCTATAAAATTCATAAGTATCATCTGAATATTGAAATAAACCATCTATTTCCCACCAATCTAATGTGACAATTAAATCTATTAGTTCATCGTAGTTAAGAGTATTTAAATAATCAAAAGTATATGTCGTATCTCGATCAATGTGACTATAAGTAATAAAAGCAGTTGGGATTGCAGGTCTTTCGACTAAATCCGTTTTATTATTTTTACCACATTCATCTTTACTTATTTCTTTATGAATTGATGAAATGGGTGGAGAAATATTGTGTTGTTTTCCCTCTAGAGAATTAATCCACACTAAAAGAGAAAGGCAAAAGATTAGATTTGCTGTTTTGTTAAGCATAAAGTGTCCTATGTGGTTTTATTGTAGATTAATTTATTTTTACTAACAGATTTACGTTTCAATATAAGAAAAGCCTCAATTATAAAAAACCCTATGAATGTGGAGGTTGATGGTTAATAATGTGATATATGATGGACATGATGCTTAAAGAATCATGGCTCAAACCTGTTGATTGGACTATATCCGCACTCATCTATTTTATTATATTTATATCTATATTCTTTATTTTGGGTTTTCATCCAATCATAGATTAGCGGGTTATGATAGTAATAGTTTTTCAGGTATAGATCATAAGGTGAATCAAGAGAGCCAGAATTCATTATTAATGCCCTCTTATCTATTATATTTTTTTTTAATAAATTGGATTCTTGGTTAGTAATATAAGTGTTGCTTAATAATTTTAAACTATCTGGCTGAATTAATACTTTCTTGGGCTTTGATTGACATTGCACATAATTCAATAAGACCAAAAGAATTGCAAGACACTTTAGCATAGAAGAATTTAGTTTTTATTTTCTAAACAAAAAACCCCACGAATGTGGGACTTATTTTTGATTCTTAAGACCAATAAAATACCTATTTAAAAAAATTCTATCAATTCTAGATAGGCAAATTCCATATTTTTTGATATTTAGCTCTTTACCCGAATTTGAATATCATCTATAAATATGGTATGAGGTACGGCCATATTGCTGCGATAATGGCCCAACTTTAAATAATTTGGTTGTTCATAGCCATGTGAATCTATGTAAAGATTTGCCCCTTTTAATTTTGATGGAGGCAATTTATTATTATTTGTAAGGTATCGGACACCATCTTTCATATGTATCTGGTATGGTTGATCATTAATCCAAACTCGCATATATCCAACATCAAATTCTGTAGACCAATTTATTTCTGTGAGTATAGAAACCCATTTGCCTGGTTCAACAATATTTTCTAATCTGTACTGTCGCCCTCCTTTTACAGAATTAATATCTGGGATACAGTTTTCCAACCAATGAAAATTATATTGAGTACCATAAGAGATAACTAAATCTAAACGATGATCATTATCTGTATCATCATGCATTAAATTGAATGTTATGGGCGGTTTACCTTTGAGGTTCAATTCTCTTCCATTGCAGTCAACCGTCTGATTATATTTCCATTCCACCCTCGTGGATCTATAATTTGGGTTCCTTCTAGTCGATTCATAAACATATGCTTGATGCCATTGTGCAATAAAGTGACGAGTTTTTTTGCCGTAGTTGATACTATCCCGACCTTCTTTTTGGAAAACAAAATTGTCTGGTATCATAAATTTCCAGCCATAATAGAATGTGCCAGTCGTATGGTGAGGATATACTTTAGCCTCGCACCGATCACGACTAGAACAACACCTTAAAGTATCGAGGTCGGGACAATTATTAATAGATGTACAATTGGCCATTGAAGCAACATCTTTGGGAAAGACTCTTAAGCCCAAAGCAGTATTATCTTCAAATGTTTCCAGCCAATAATTAATACCATGCTTATTTTCGAAATACTCAATACCAAATATTTGATTAAAATCTTTTTCTTTATTAAAGCCGGTGAAAGATTCAAGATATGGAAGAGTTAAAGATGGCTGATAAACAGGGTCATATAAACTAGGCAAATCATTGAATTTGACTATTGCTTGACTTTCATATTGCCCAAATAAAAAACTTCCAAGGAGTATGAGTGGTAAGATGTGCATTCTTTTAAAAATCTACTAAGGTACCAACAAATAAACAACCCAAGTCTCCAGAAAGAGTTTCTAAAAGAGTGTATTTAAATTTTATTATAACTATTATTACTCTTAATAAACTATATTCATAGGTCATATGGTTTAATTGATGTTATTTCTCATAAACAAGGAGGGTAAAGTTAAATGAAAAAAATACAATTGATATTATTATCCATAGTTATGATTGTTTGTACTCTTTCTATCGCTTTTGGCAATAATAAGGCAAAAGATGGTACTTATTATGCTGATTTTAATGGAGACGGAAAACATGATCTCTTTTTATACGATAGAACAACTGGTACAGGTGTTATTTGGGGCTGGGATGGCAAAAAATGGAAAACACTATGGAAAAACGATACATTCAAAAAAACATGGAAAATTCATCTTGGAGATTTTGACGGGAACGGCAAAACAGACATGTTTTTGTATGATAAAAAAGCTGGTACTGGTGTAGTTCTAACATTAGATGCATCTTCTAAATCTGGTGCAAATAATTTGTGGAAGAATACAACATTCAAAAAAACATGGGATATTTATGTTGGCAATTTCACTCAGAAAAAGAAGTCAGAACTATTTCTTTATGATAAAAAAGCTGGGGCCGGTGTAGTTTTTGGTTGGGACGAAAAAGGGCACTTCAAAAACTTATGGAAAAGTGATACCTTTAAGAAAACTTGGGAAATCCACCCAGGAGACTTTAATGGTAACGGTAAATCAGATTTGTTTCTCTATGATAAAAAAGCAGGAGTCGGTGTTGTATGGGGCTGGAGCGGAAAAGCATGGAAAACGCTTTGGAAAAACACTACGTTTAGAAAAACATGGCAAGTTCATGTAGGTGACTTTAATGGTGATAAAAAATCAGATATGTTTTTGTATGACAATAAAAAAGGGAAGGGTGTTTTATACTCAATAGACCCAAAGACCGGAAAATCAATAAAGCTATGGGAAAACAATACCTTTAGAAAGACTTGGTCAATTTTCCCAGGAGATTTTACCGGTAGCGGTAAAACAGCACTCTTTTTATATGATAAAAAAGCTGGGGCTGGAACAGTATTTGGTTGGGACGGTAAAAGCAATTTTAAAACCTTATGGAAAAATTCTACCTTTAATAAGACGTGGGATATCTATCCTACAGATGTTAATGGCGACACTAAGGTCGATTTGTTTTTATATGATAAAAATAATGGTAAGGGGACACTGTTTGGTTGGGACGGTAAAAGCAATTTTAAAACCTTATGGAAATCAGATGAGTTCAAAAAAACATGGAATGTATTTACTATGGTAAATTAGTTTTTTTAAGCTGGGGAAATAGATATAGATCAATTTGTAGTCGTATGATGGTTTATGGGCGTGACTAATATTTTGGATTCCCATATCCCGCTTATAGTTATTCCTGTGGATGGCATGAGTCTTATAACTTTTCTATTACTATGCTTAGAATTTCGCGCATCACCTAAACCTTTTTACAAACAAAAACCCCACTAATGTGGGGCTTTTTGTTTGTAAAAGAATAAATCTATTTTAGCAGAACCATTTTCTTTGTTTGACTAAAACCGTCTACGTGAACCCTATATATGTAAACGCCAGCTGATACTGGGTGACCGATGTTATTCGTCGCATTCCATTTAATAGATTGGCGACCTAATGTTTGTGTGCCATTTATTAGATCTTTAATGACGTGGCCATTTAAGTCATAAATAGTGATTATTACATTTCCATCTTTATGTAGATCATATTCGATATTAGTTATGGGATTAAAAGGATTAGGGTAATTTTGTCGAATAGTAAAATGTACTGGCATTTTTTGTTTATGAGATGATAGCGCTGAAGGTTCATAAATCCTCACATAATCAATTTCCATTTCACTTTCGGTAAAGCTCGATGCAATACTTGGCTCAATAGCAATATTCAATAACAAATATTGATTAGAATCGAAAGGCCAAGTTTCTGAGTTTTGGACATTGGGATTATAAGTATAATGCACATTCTCATTAACGCTAAATACCATTTGTTGTGGAGACCATTCAAGGCAATAAGTATTAAATTGTGTTGAAGCATTTGAAATATATTGGCCTCCTAAATTAATTGTTCCTCCATAACTAGAAGGAGTATGTAAAGCGCTTTGCACATAATTTTGGTTAGATCCCCAATGCTCCATTATATCCACCTCTCCGCAATCAGGCCAAGGTGTCATTCCATAGCCTTGTGTTTGCCAATAAGCACCTACTTCATTAATATTTTGGCCTAACATCCAGATAGCGGGCCATGTCCCAACTCCTTCAGGTAATTTTGCTCTCACTTCTACACGCCCATATGTGAATGCATATTTTGAATTTAGCCTTGCTGATGTATATTCTTTTGTATGGCCCTGATCCGTATATGTTTCTTTTTTTGCAACGATCTTTAAACTGCCATTACTAACATAGGAATTATCTAAACGATCCGTATAATGTTGAAGTTCGTTATTAAACCAACTATTCCCATTCGGTAATTGAGTTTGGTGAAACCATTTTTCAGAATTAATTACTCCATTCCCATCAAACTCATCTTGCCAAACAAGTGTATATGCAATAGTATCACTATCGCATGTTTCATCACAGCTCCCGAAACAGAAAACCCCTTCAACAAGGTCGCTATTTCCAACGACAACTTGCCGATCAAAATAATCACCGACTGCACAACCGCCTTCGATAAGTCCATTATCACCTTCCCAGCCTGGGCCATCCCAGTAATCATAGTAACCATTTCTAAATTTATAAGTATATGACCCCGGATTAAGCTGTGTCGTGAGTTCCCAGATCCCATTACCATTATCAGTCATTACTAACCCACCCGGTCCATTTAAATTTGATCCTGAAACATAAACTGCTGGAGAGCCACCATCCCCAGCGACAACTGTTTCTTCTGACATATCGACAATAAACGTAACCTGAGTAGCTCTCGTGACGCTTACCAGTAATATCATTATTTGGAAAAATATTTTCAATTGATTCTCCATTGCGCTAATCTAAATAAATACGAAATTTTTGTACACTCCAAAAAAACCACTACCAAGGTAGGACTATAATTCAATATCATTCATCATTTCTCAGCAATAACCTCTATGACCAGGGGGCAACATAAAGTAGCGTAAGAAATTGTTGCTAATTCTTGTAAATCTTCCATCGCACCATCCACATCTTGATTATCAAGGTAGCCCATTGATACAAGACGAGGAAAATAATTTTGATAAAATGATTTTGGCCATTCCCAAACCAAAGAGCCTGGTGTTGCCAATTTTGGTATTAGACGTAGATGATTTATTTTCATCCCAAGTGCTTCAATATATTCAGGTAAACAGCTTCCAACATTAATATTAAACTCAGATTCATTAAAACTATTTAATGTAGCATTAATAGCTTTTTTTAGAGCAGGCCGCTCTGGATGTGTTTTAAAAGTAGATAGTTGATAATATTCTTGAATCACCATTCTGCCCCCAGGTTTTAAAGCATCTCTCACCTTTGCTAATATTTCTTTTGGGTTCGAAACCCAGGCCAATGCCCAACGACAATACATACCGTCCAGTGAATCATCATCCAATGAAAGAGAATTGAAATCAGATAAATACGGTTCAATAGGTAGTAGAGTGGATTGCTGGATTTGAATCAAGTGTGCAATAAAAGCATTTGACTTGTCTACGCCAATTACTCTTCCGCTTTTCCCAACAATACGAGCCAATTCTTCAGTGGAATATCCTGGGCCACACCCTAAGTCTAAAATACTCTGATCACTTTTGAACTCAGCCAGTCCCCATCCATATTTTGCTTCAGATAACCAAACCTTATGCTGCAATTTCAACCGGCTTAATTCATTGTTATTTGTGCCTAAAATATATGTGTTTTCTTCATTCATCGTTTTGCTTTTATAAATAATTGACCATCTTTGTCATATCGCCGTTTTAGTCTTTTTTCATTATTCTAATCCAACCAAAATAATGATTTAGACCTCTAACTATCAAACATAATAAGATAATTAATAAATACTCAACTTTAAGTATGCCTGGAGATATCCACCCCAAAACCCATATAAAAAAATAATATAATATGATTGGCAATACTGCTTCATGTTTTTTGACAAATTTTTCCTCATTAAAATCAACCCCACGCTTTGCCGCTTTTGATTTTGCATCCTTAAGAAGGAATTCAATTAATCGCTGATATAATTTAATCATTACAAAATCAATCTACACATATGGGGCTTGAGTACAATTTGGTTATGTTAATTTTGTTTAATTGTTAAGTATTTGAAAAACAGGTAAAGGCAATACTCCAAAAAGACCATATTGCTTTTCAACTTTATCCTTAAAATGAATTTTTTCATATGATAATAACCCAAATGCTCCTGCCCAATATTTATTTTTTTTGAAAGATTCTCCCTTATTGTTAATTATTTTTCCAATTCCTACTCCGCCTAGAAAAAAGGAAATTTGAGTATCATAATATTTATATCTGGCTACAGGTTTTCCTATTTGGTAATATCGTCTTATTCCAAATGTTCTCCCCAAAAAAAAAGGAAATGTATCTTCAAAATGTTTTTCTTTCGTAACCTTAAAGCTAGTACCTAAAGTCAATTGGCATGAAATAAATAATGTTTTATTATCATTGTATCCAATTTGAATTCCAGGGCTAATATATGGTGTGAAAAAAGAGTGTTGGCCGCTATCTCCCCAAACTAACCCAATAAAAAGTAATAATATATATCTACGCATATACAAATCTACCCACTATATATGGTTTATGAATAATCATTGTCTCTGAAAAATATTAATGCTTTTTGTCTTTGTATATCATTTTTTATTTTATTGCAATTATCTATCACTTGCTGCCTGTCAAAAATATGTTCTTCTGGCTCATTGCGTACAGCTTTAATAAAGGAATGGATCGGATTCGTGAATGATTGGTACAAGAACATTAATAATGTTCTGTTCAAATAGTATTGTATCTTTTCAGTAAAAAAATGGTTATAACTAATATTTACATCATCTGAGTGAGTGTAATGAAACCAGTATGCAGGCATATATATCATATCTCCCGGCCCTACTGTAAAGGCTATTTCATTTGTAGGGTTTTTATCTGTTATGTAAAGTGGATTTGGATAGACTAGCCTTTTATATTTAATCGACCCAAAGCTATCATAAGATTTTGATACATACCATGTTTTCTGCCCGTAAAGGTGGATAATAAGTCCTGAGATTATGTGGGCATGTTTGGCAAAAGTACAATCCCGAGTACTTAAAAATAAAGTGTGTTGTCTGGATGTTTTACCGAAAGATAATAAATGATCAAATAGATGGCTGCCACTACCTTTTATCTTCTCTAGGTAGGTGGTGTCCAATTGAGGAACCAGCAGATTCCCTAACTTAGTGTTTGCCCTTAATCGGTATTTTTTACCCAGATTTATTTTATCAATTAGTTCAGCCATCAGTAGGGTCTCTTTGTCCGAATTATCATTCAGGGCAATGACATTTTGATGGCCAAAATGCTTTCCCAGGTATTTTAGATCTACATTGCTGTTTATAACATTTCTTATAACGAAAGGTTTTTTATCAACATTGAAATAATGTTGTATTTTATCCAAGTCTGTTACCGGATTAAAAGTTTGAATTTGATCTATTTCAGTCATTTGTAAGATGATGCAGATAGTGCCCTTTTATTCAAATACCTTCAATATTCTCGCCCTATACGTTCATATTCCAGCCCACTCAAACTTTCAAATTCGCGGATCTGTTTCTCAATTTTTCCACAAATGTCATCACGAACACACTTTCCTGCCACTTTTATGGCATTCGAGATTGCTTTGTCGCTTGAGCGGCCATGGGCAATAATAACAATCTTGTCAAAGCCCAATAAGGGTGCTCCACCATATTCCGAATAATCAGTTACCTCCTTAAGAAAAGTCAAAGCTTTCCTTAAAAAGAAGAGTCCCAATTTCCATGCAAGTCTTGCCTTAAACGCCATTTTCGTCAGCAGACTCACACTCTTTGCAGCACCTTCAAGTGTTTTAATTACGATGTTGCCAACAAATCCCTCCGTCACCACCACGTCCACTATGCCTCTTAAAATATCCTTACCTTCTACATTGCCGATAAAATTCAAATTTTGAGTATTATTTAACAACTGATATGCGCTTTTCATTCTTTCTCCACCCTTGGTGGCTTCTTCTCCGATATTCAGTAGAGCGACCGATGGATTTGCCTCATCACGCACTTCTGTAACGTATGCGGCCCCCATAATGGCAAACTGGACCAGTTCCTCCGCTTGGCAACGAACATTGGCGCCCACATCCAGCATAAGGGCAAGATGGTCATTTTTTTTGAATTCGTTAAGAGTTGGATACACCGTAGCTATAGCTGTACGACGTACACCATGAATCCTGGAAAGATATTTTGCAGCTGCAAGAACAACCGACCCCGTACTGCCAGCTGAAACTAAAGCGTCCGCTTTTCCTTCTTGGACTAATCGCGCAGCCACAAGAATGGATGCATCCGGCTTTTCCCCTAGTGCTTCCCGTGGATGCTCATCCATCCCTATATGATCCGATGCATGAATGATTTTAATGGAACCATCTGGATAAGATGCACCCGAAAGTGACTTTTTCAACTCCATTTCATTTCCGACCAACAGAATGCGAACCGGATTGGCGTTTGCGGCGATTAACGCGCCTTTTACATTGGGCTTGATGCCATGATCGCCGCCCATGGCGTCTAAGGCAATTGTTATTTCAGATTTATTCATTATTTCAACTTTTGGATCTTTTTGCAATAGTTACTCAATATAATGTATTGATAATTTTCACATCCAAATCTACCCATCATCCCCCAAACAAAAAACCCCACGAATGTGGGGTTTATTAAGCTTTATTAAACTTTGCTGAATTGAATTTATTGTGCTATTCTAAATCCAAAATGATCATTCCCTTTAAATTGCTCATCTTCGGCTCTAGCTGATGATTTTAATGGTGCTTGATGATAATTCCAAGATCCGCCTCTTCTAACCTTAAGCCCTGTATCCTCAGTATTAACAGGGTCTGTAGCATAATTAGTATTGTTGTAATAATTTGAAGCATACCAATCTTCAATCCATTCCCAAACATTGCCTGCCATATTATACAGGCCATAAGGATTCGGTTCATTTATTTTCACATCCAAAACATGGCCCAGAGAAGGACTCTCTCCTAAATGATTCCAATTGGCACTTGTGCCATCCCCATAGACATTTCCATCTGTTGTAGCATATATGAACTCCGAACTTCCTTGCGCAGCAAACTCCCACTGTGCTTCTGTAGGCAATGTAACATTATAAAATAAGGTGAATGCTTTTGCACCATACCATTGGATGAATGTTGCAGGCCAATTGCTGACGACCAATGCCGTAGGCAAATTATTCGGATAATCATCTAACTCTTCCCAATCATTATAATCATTTAACAAAACAGATGTATCGTATTGGTGTGAAACGTCAGTGTAATTATAATAATTTGTTAATTCTAACCAATCAAAATCTTCAAGATTTGCAGGATCCTTTATATAGAACCATTGATTCTCTGTATTTAGTTCATCAAAACCTATATATGCAATATTTAGTGGATTTTCTGGTTCTATCTCACCGGTAAATGGATTGTTATCTCCATCAGCATTATCATGATCCTTCATAACTCGAGTTCCATTTAAGTTATACAGAGCCATTCCGCTATAATCACTAGGAGCTGAATCTGTACCAAATACAAGCAGATCCCCCGTGTATGGACCTGGACCAGTTTCAATTTGGACCTCTATGAGCCCCGCAGTAAAAGCACCATTCAAAAAATGGGTATATTGTTCATTCGTAATCTCTGTTTCACTTATTTGGAATGGATTCAATATTACTGTATGTAAATAAGCATCATAACTCCCTGGAGGTCCTTGATAATTGCTTTCACTTTCACCCATTGTAAAAGTTCCTCCAGGTATATCTTTAAAAATTATACTGCTATGAAGTGTAAATAGATCATCTTCTTGCCAGCAATCAGATATAATACAGTCAACTGTTGCACATATATCAAATATATCTAAATACCCATCACCATTAAAGTCACATTGAGAGCCATTATAACAATTTGCCAAAATACAATTAACTCCATTTGCAATATCCAAAGAATCTAATTGCCCATCATTATTGAAATCGCACTGCCCACTAACAATTCCTATAAATAGCAGTAATGTGATATATCTATTCATATCCAAATCTACAAATAATTACCCTACAATGTGTGTGGGGCTACAAACAAAAAGCCCCACAGATGTGTTGATTTTTTCATTCCCTTATCTTTTTATCAATTTACCTCCTTTTTTAAATCGTTTTTTTGATTTCTTCGATGTCACAACAAACCTGGTCGTAAACCCTGGTTGGAATATTACACTACCAGCTTTCGCTAATCCTTGACATATAATTTTTGCCATCTTATTTCTTATCCTTTCTTAGTTTTTTTCGAATTCCAGCAAATAATATCCCTGGTGGCTCTTTGTAAATGGGGTCATCCGACCCTAAAACCTTAGCCTCTGGGAATAGTTTTTTTAGCTTTTCTACTGTTTTATTCATCATCATCAAAACTAATTGGAGCTCTACTTATAAACTCTTCAAACTTCCTTTTTGGATTTTCTTCAGACTTATTATGCCTGCGGCCAAAAAGTATTATGGTTGATTCGTTTTTATAGATTGATGAATCAGGTGAGGCAAATTTGATTCTCTTGCCATTAACCTCTATGTTGTTTTTTCTCTTTTTTGATTTGTCTTCTTTTTTCTTCACGATGTGTTCTCCTTTTTTATTTTAGTTAACACATCAGGTAGGTCTATAAACGAAAAAACCGCCATTTCAGGCGGTTCCATTTTTCCTTTTTCAAGGCACATCTTTCGCTTTGCGGAACTAACCACCGCAGCTTTTAGGCTCGGTTGGTGGGTTTCTAAATAGAAACCACTCCTGATGTTATTTAAATATACAAATTAATATCGTAATTATGGTATACTGAATTACCCTACAATGTGTGGGAGGATATAAACAAAAAACCCCAAGAATGTGGAGGTTGATGCAGATTAAAGAGATGGGTCTTAAGTCATTCTTCCTCATCTAATTGTGATTCTTTAGGTTTCGTATTTTCTTTTTGCATTTTAAAATATATAAAACCCACAATTAGAGCCACAGTCATCACTATTGCATCAGTTGGTATATTCATATTATCTCCATATCCAAATCTACCAATCATCCTATAAACAAAAAATGACCAGTGTATTACCAGTGCGTTTAGTGCTTTCTAGGGTGTTTTGAAGGAAAGCAGTCTAAATCAGGTTATAAAGAAAAAAGCCTCATTTCTACTCGAGAAATAAGGCTTTAAAGTGTCGGGGTGGAGAGATTCGAACTCCCGACCTCCTGCTCCCAAAGCAGGCGCGCTAACCGGACTACGCTACACCCCGTAATTCGCTAAAAAAAGCCCGGAAATTTAGGTGTTATTTCACAAGAGTCAAATGTCATTCAATCATGTGGGAAGAAAATAGCTATATAAAAAAACCGCTCGGTGGAACCGAACGGTTTTTGGGTGAGTGATGGGACTTGAACCCACGGCCTCCTGGGCCACAACCAGGTGCTCTAACCAGCTGAGCTACACCCACCATGTGGCTATACCTTACAACAATGCAAAATAAAGCGGGGAAACTTAAGTGTCTTCTTCTTTGTTTTAAAATAGTATTCCATTTCTTTTTAGATGGAATACTATTATGATTTTGAAAATAAACTCAATAATGCAGTCATTATGACATTTATTTCTTCAAAATAATTAATATATATAATGGGTTATCTTATAATAATAAAAACAAAAAAGCCCCAACACATTTGCCGAGGCTTTTTTGTAAATCACATTTCTAAATCAAATTAGAAATTAACTTTAATACCTGCGTTAAAGTACCTTTGTGCTCCAAGGAATACTTCTGCATTCCATGCTTTATGCTCGTTAGTTCCCCAAGAGTTATAATTACTATTATCTACAGCATCTTGGACATAGACAGCATCTAAAGCATTAAAGATGTGAGCGAAAGCTTGCACTCTCATGCCAGCCATTTCTGGGAGGTCATAGAAAAGATGCACATCCATTTTTGAATAGCCAGGAGCCATCCATACTTGATCCGTATCAGCCGTTCCATCGTCACCAATTTCACGATCGCCTGGACTCCAATCAGAATAGTTATCTGCATACATATTGTATAAT
>Ga0257127_1002047_pt1 | contig 13011 bp, 8 predicted proteins | sample SI060_135mmetaG_FD_190152 | JGI IMG/M metagenome (GOLD analysis project Ga0257127, IMG submission 190152) | Marine microbial communities from Saanich Inlet, British Columbia, Canada - SI060_135m | ecosystem: Environmental > Aquatic > Marine > Inlet | place: Canada: British Columbia | collected...
CCAGCTCCCGCACCTTGATTAATATAGATTTAAAAAAATATAAGTATATAAAGAAATAAAATTATATATGTAATATTATGATTACTGAAGAATCAGCTAATCAATTACTTTCTTCTGAAACATTTTTAGGTGAATATCTAAAATATAAAGAAAAGGTAAATATAAATAATTTATCTAATTTTTTGGATAGTATTGAAACAAATAAAAAATATTATCGTATTGGTATTGTTAAAAACAAAAAATATCGGAAAAAAGATAATGAAAATACATCTAAAATAAAAAAATCAATTAATTTATTAAATAAATTAACTGAGAAAAATTATGAATCTATTAAAAATGAAATATTACTTGAATTAAGAAATGATTGTATTATTTCTTATATAATTGAAGAAATCATTGATAAATCAATTGTTCATACTCAATATTCTGAACTTTATGTTCGCTTGTTAAAAGAAATAAATCAACCATCAATCAGAATAAAAATAAAGAAATATTGTGATATATACTATGAGAAAATTTTTAATAGTGAAATAAATCAAATGAATTCTGAATATATAAAATTATGTAATAAAAATAAAAAAATAGATAATATTGCTGGATTTTCATTATTTATTACTCATCTTGAAATGAATGGTTTAATTCATGATTATATAGATACAATTCTGAAACCTTTTATGGATACAATATTAGAAATAAAAGAACAAAATGAATTATATCAATTACTTGTTTGTTTTGAAACCATATCTGGAATATATTACAAACATGATATACCTGAAAATTATAAACATCGTTTACAAACATTAAAACAATCTGATATTTCATCCAAAATAAAATTTAAAGTAATGGATATTCTTCAAGAATAAGTTTATTTTAATAAATAAATATAAACTAAGTTACTATGGAATATGCGGCATTTTCAAACAATATAAATGATACAAATATGTCATTATCAACAACAAACTATATTAATGAATCTGTTAATTATCATAATTTAACAGTTGATAGTATTTGTTCAAATATTGTTCCTGATGAAACAAATGGAACCGATAAAAAATTATTAACAATTAAAGAATCAATGATCCAAATGATGACAGATAATGATGATTTATTATCAGATCAAGAAAAAAAAGAAATACCCGATTCCTTTAAAGAAATTGATACATTAGTTGATACACTTCTAGAAAAAATACAAGTATTTCATAAATTACAAGATGAATTAATTAAATATGAAATTAAATTTAAAAAAGAATTAGATACTTCTAAAAAAAAATTAAAAATTATTGATAATATGGTTTCTTTTATTAAAAATTTAGATCATGAATTAATCGATAATAATGATTCAAATGAAATTGTAAAACATATGGAACATATTTCTGGAAAAATGGAGGAGAATTGTGAATTAATTAATTCTAAAAAAAAATATATTGAAACAAGAAAAGAAATTCAAAAATATATATATTTTATTCGTAAATTAAATCAATGGAACCAAACGAATTTATGTGCGGTTTGTATGACAAAACAAGTTGATTCTTATTTTAATCCTTGTGGACATACAATATGTAAAGGTTGTTTTAATAATGGAGTTACAGGAATCAATGGTGAAAAAAAATGTCCATTTTGTAGAGAAGTTGTTTATAAAATTTCTCCATTATATTTTTTATAATTCTTCTAACAGTTTTTTGAAAAAATCTTTTTGATTTTGTATATTTTTTGATTGTTTTACAAAGATATAATATTTTTTAGGATCAATATAAATTGTTAAATTTTTATTTTTCTTAATACCAATACGATTATCATCAATACATAATATTTTCCCCTCAATTGATAATTCTAATGTATTTCTTTTAATACAAAATATTTTATCATTTATATAAAATTGACTGAATTCTAAATCATATTTATATAGTTTCCTGATAATATCTGAATGTAAAAAATAAAATAATGTATTTTTTTTATCGTTTGATAGATTCATGATTTTTTGTAAAGGTTCTGTATCCATACCTATATATTATAAAAATTTGAAATATATTTAAATATTATCTAGTAATAAAATAAATATGAAGAGAATTGAAATGATACATCAGGCACAATTTGAACAATATATTAATCTTTTAATTCTTTATAAAGTTCAAAATCCAGATAAAGATGTTTATCTTAATGAAAAATCATTAAATGAAGCCATCCAATGGTATCAAAATAATATCCCAGAATACATTAGCAGCTAATCTATTTAAAATATTTATTATTATTAGTATCAATGATAAAAGATATTACTGTTATAAAAAAACACCTCAAAGGTTGTAGTGAAGTTGATATAAATTATCCTTTTAAAAATGGTTGTATTGTAAAATATATTACTCTAAAAAATGATGAAGAATCTTTTTTTTTAGGTGGTAAATTTATTCGTATGAGAAATGGTAGTATTTTATTAGAAAATGGTGGAAGACAATGGTCCGTTCCATTAAGAATGGTTGATAATCAAGGTGATACAATATATGAATCTAGATTTTTTATTGAAAATGAATCTGAAAATTTATCTTGTGAAAAAGATAAACAAGAATTAGAAAAAATTATAAAAACACAACAACATATTATTAATAAAATGACCGAAAAAATAGAAGAATTACATATAAGATTGTCTCAAAGATAAATATTTCTTAATAATTCAACAATTTCATACAATACTTGACAGTCAATACGATTATATTCAACAATATTATGAATTGTATTATTTCGTTTTAAAGGTATGTTTTTTGTGTGATTTTGACATATTTGTTTAAATTGAATCATTGAATCCAAACCATTATCATTTTCTAACCATGTACTTTTGATTAAATTATGTTTATATAATGCTTTTCCAATTGATTTTAATCCAAATTTAAATATACCTTGAACAATAATAGGTTGTGTACGAAAATAATCAAGCATGTTTATTAATTGTATCTTTGAATAATCATATTCTGGATATATTTGTTTCATGTATTCCAAATATTTACATTCTGCGTGTCCCCAATGATATAAATATATGAATTCATTTTTACATAGTTTTTGTAAATAATCTAAAAAATATTGAATACATTTTTTTTCATCTTGTAATGAATACTTATGGATTGTAAAGTCTTTAAATATTTGATTATGAATAATACCAATAATACCAATCATTGGTTCATTTTTTTTAAATTCATCCATAAATAATTCTTGTTTTTCATCAAATGATAAGAAGCTTTCAACATCAAAATAAAATTCATTTTTTTTTCGGCTCAATATTTGTAGAAATTCAGAAGATATATTTTTTCTTGGATAAATCAATATATCATTTTGTTGATTCATATGAATCATTCGTTCCTGGATATTTTTCTTTTTTGATTCTTTAAGTTTAGACAATAATTTCGGATCATCCCAACAATATATATTATCTTTAATAAATTCACAACGTTCATTAAATGATATATTCCATACTAATGTAATTTCTTTTATCTTTTCAGCTAACTTTATTTTTTCATTTTCCCATTCACTTTCTTTATAATTCATATTTGGATATAATTCAAAATGTGTTGGACGAGGTAATAATTTCATATATTTATATTCTTTTTTAAGTTTATAAATCCATTGTATCGCATCTTTTATTTTTTGTTTAATTGCTTTATCAATTAAAATACATCCTATGAAATTATTTTTATCTAATAATTTTTTTTTATAATAATATTCCTTCGCAAATATAAAATTTAACGGTGTTGAATGATTTATTTCCTTAATGGCTCTTGAACATAAATATAACTGACACTTTTTATATAATATTAAATTATCATTTTGTATATCTTGTAAATCTATCTTGAAATGAACTGTTGAAAATGATAAATTTATACATAAGTATTTTTCTGAATTAATTAAATGTAAGGGATAATTATGTATCTGAGGAAAAATTTTACGTAATAATTTATTTTTTATAATTATATCACAATTTACATGAATATTATATTTATGATTATATAATTTCGCATTTGTAATTAATAATTCATTTGTTTTAATTTTTTTCATTGTTGTTTCAATATTAATTCCTTCTGTATCAGAGATACCCGATTTTTGTATGATTGTATTTAATAATTTTTCCTTATAATTTTTAGATTCACTAATAATATGTTGTTTATAAAATGAATCACTATCTTTCTTATATTTAGTTCCCATGATATTATAATAATCACATAATGGATCATTTAAAATGAAATGTTTTAATAAATCCATTGTTAATGTTTCAGAAAAATAATCCATAACTGATTGTTACAAATAAAAAAATATATAAATTTTATTTTAATGAATATATTCATCAATATCAATATCAATGATACTATCTATCATTTTTTTGAAATATTTATTCTCATAAAGCTTTACAAATAATATTCTGTATTTACTTTCTTTAACTATGTTTGATAATGAATATTCATTATTTAATAATGTATGGTGAAATGAAATTATATTTGTATTCATTGTTGAAATATCATTTTCCCATCCACTATATGTATAAAAGAAAACTTCATTATTTTTCTTTTTATTATATTTTTGAGATATAATTATTATACATACTTTAAAATATTCAGCTAAATATTCAAAATCAGGTAATTGTAAAGAATAATTTATATCTAAAATATCATCAATAATTGCTTGTTTATTTTTATATCTTTTTAAATGATATTGATTATATAATTCTTTTATATTTTTTTCATCACTCTGATCAATATGTTTAATTAATATTTCACGGATAACTTCTTCTTTTATAAATATTTCATTGTCTTCATTGATAGCATTCAAAAATGTAATTAATTCACAATTTCTTTCATATAAGTTATAAACAACATTACTCTTATTTCCAAATATTTTAGGTATGAAATAAGGTAAAGCGTCCAATTTATAAAGTATTTTTTTCTTTTGATATTCTTCTTTTTTATTTGTTAATTTTTGAGATGTTATATATTTACTTTTTCTTATAAATAATTCATTTAATATACCTGAATTTAAATAATCATAATAAGTAAAATAAATACAATTTAATACTCCTTTCACTGATTTTTTAAAATCATGTATATTTACTTTTTCATTAATTATCTGATATAACTGATAGTATTCATATATTAATAAATAATCAATAAATTTCCATAATAAAATATCTTTTATATTTTTTTCATACTTTGTTAATGTTTCAATATCTTTTCTTATATTTGTTTCCTTTTTATATATTTCGTTTACCATCGGTGTGGTTAATATTTCAAAATCTTTTCGTTTATCTTCATTGATCTTGATTCCATTTTTTATACTGAATATCATATCACAAATATCTTTATCGTTTGTGATCATAACAATTAAATAATTATATACATCTGTAAATAATTTTTCTTTTTGTTTGTTGTATGTAATATACTCAGACCGTTCATCATCAATATCTTTATGTATATTACTATCAATTAAATCTAAATTCTCAATGCCTAATTGTATTGGATATTGTCTCTTATATGTTTCTTTTTTTATTGGTATATATGAATTATTTTTTAAGATTAAATTTATAATATTTGTTTCACTTACAATTACATTTTGTATTATAAAATAATCAAGTTGTTTGTATATTTTTAATAAATGTCCAAAATGATGAATTTTTTGTTTGTGTTTTAATAATATTTGCTTATTTGAAAATAATTCAGAATAGGTCTTTTTTAATTTCAAAGAATGAGATCCTTCATCTCTTTTAAGTATGGGTTTTTTATATAATTGATCAATTTCGGTTGTTAATTTTTTTATAGTTTCTTGAATTTTTAAAGATGGTTTTGTTTCATCTTTTATTTTTTTTGAATTAAAAAGAATTAATTTTTTAATAGTTTCATTTAATTTTTTAATGTATAATTCATTTTCTTGAAATGTTTTGACAGATTGTGGTAATTTATTTACAATTTTATAATTTATAAGATTTCCTTGACGATCTTCTAAACGTCCATTAGGTATTGGTTGTGGAGGAATTGGTAATAGATATTTATTTTTTGTAATTATATAACTTATTTTTGATTGATTATCCACATAAAATGTATCAATTGTATCTTTTAATTTATCAAATATATTTACAAATATCTGTATCAATGAAAATTGATTATAATCAACACTTTGTATATATTCAATAATATGATTTAATCGTGTTGTTATACCATCTTCATCCACAATAGGAAATAAACTGATTTCAATATGTTTTTCTAACCGATTACTATATTTCCTATAAAATAATGGTTCATAATAATGAATTTTAATATCATTTTTTGTGATTGTTGAACGATATAAAAATATATATTGATTATTTGTTATATCATTTGTATTACTATGAATATTCATTAAAATTTTTTCACTTTTTTCATGATTGAAAAATATTACAATGGATGGTGGTTTTTTTAAATGCTCGGGACAATATTTTTTTAATAAAGGTATTAAATATGTTTCATCTCTATTTTCATCACTTTTCAGCCATTCAAAAAAGTTTTCATATGTATTATCTATCATTTCATCATATGATAAATCATCTATATTTTTTTTAAATGAATGGATAATTTCACTACATTGTTTAAATAATTGTTTAAATAATTGTTTATTATTTTTCTTAAAATATGTATATAATACATCAATAAATTCATTTACATCTATAAATTTTTTTTCTTTCATTTTACATGTATTATCAATATGAATACATCTTATATATGATTCTAAAAAAGATGAATCTTTAAAAAAGTTTCCATCATCAACATGAGGAACACCTAATTTTAAAAATCCAGATGCTTGAATATTATTTAAATTTGGTTCATAATTTTTGTAATTGAATAATAAATTTGTTTCCTTTTTTTTAAAATGTAATTTTGATTGTCCAAAAAATATTTTTAATAATGGATGTATATGTGAATATTCATTTGGTTCAGCTGGTGTCTGTGTTGATATACTATCCCCTTTTTTAATAGCTGCTTTTTCTAATAATTTAAGTTTTTTTTCTCTTTCTTCAGAATCTTCGGATTGTTTATCATCTTTTGTAACTATTTTTTTCATTGTTTTATTTGAACTAAAACAACATGGTAAACCATATCCTTCTGGATGTAAACGTTTACTACGATCTTTAATATCTGTAATAATATAATCAACATTATCAAAATCTTCGGCTCCTTTTTTCCAATTAACACCCTGTCTCTTTAATACAGTTTCAATAACTTTCTTTTTTCCATGTTTTGGATCAATGATTTGGATACCCTGTTGTTTAATGTAATCTGGACGAATACTTAAATTTTTCTCAATATCCCAATATAATGGACATATATATACTGGACCCCCATCAGGGTGAATATTTTCACGTTCATCAACCGTTTTTATATTTGAATAGGACTTACGTCCTGAACCTTCTTCTTCTGATTTATTTATTCTTTCTAATTCTTTTTTTGAAACCGCAATTGGTTGTCTTGATCCTAAACTTGGAGATTCAGTACAATATTTTGCATATCCATATTCTTGACCAGATTTTTGTAAAATGTTTGAATTAAAATCAAATAATTCCCTATCATATTCTTTTAACCGATTTAAATAATAACTTTTCACAACTCTCCCAGCCCCACCTTCAAAATCAATATCAGATCCACTATCATCATCATCATCGCTATCACTAAATAATAAACTTCCAGAACTACTATCTGAACCTGTACTTTTTTCACTGCTTTTTTCACTTGTAAATGACATTTCATCATAATTTAAATTTGTTTTGTTTACATTTGTAAATAATTCAATATATTCATCATTTATTAAACGTTTATGATACATATTTATCATTGTTTTTATAAATAATATAATTCTTTTGAATTCATCTAATGATTTAACATCATTCAAATTAATATTTATTTTTTGATTATCTTCATATATTTCAATTTCACAACCAGGTTCAATTGGAACTTTTGTAAATGTTTGTTTACCTTGTTCTTTTTTCATATTCATAGTTGTTTTACAAGCATTAAATTCCATGATGGCTCTTTCTTCACTTATCCCAAATATCTCAATAATTTTATGAATAATTTCATCATCATTCAAATTAGGACCCAGTGGATTTAAATATGTTGTTATCATTGAATGAATACTTGATATATTTCCATAATTATTTATTCGTTTGTATCTTGACTTAATTCTTTGTATATCTGTTATTTCTTCCAATTTAATACGTGTATACATCGGAAAATTTTCCATAAATATTATTAATTCACGATTCCAATCTTTCGCAAGTTTACTTTGTTTATCTTGAAAAAATTCTTTGGAAAAATTTATCTGACAATCCATGAAATTTATATTCTCTAAATAATAATCTTCATTAAATATTTCTGTATTTATATCTTTTCTTGTGTATGAATATATTTTGTGTTTATTTATGAAAAAATCAATTGTTTGTTTACAATGACTTATTAATTGTTTCATATGAACTTCATTTATATCTTCTTCATTAATCACACATTCAATATTTCCATCTTCATTTATAATTAATGTTATATATTTTTGAATATCTTTATCATATATTTTAAATAGTAATGAATTTTGATTTTGTAAATAATTATAGCCATATGTATTTACCCGAATATCCCCCTTTATCCATTTTTCAAGATGCTTTTTCTTTAAATCTCCTTTATATATTGATAAACAATCTGTATTTATCTTAAAAAATGATTCTGTATATGGTGTTAATATTAACTTCATAAATAAATACTGAATATTATATGTTTTATATGAATAATCTTCTAATGAAAATTCACTAAATATTTTCTGAATATTTATATTATTTATTTCTTTATTTTCAGATATTATTTTAAGAATATTAATTGAAAATCCACCACAGTCAATCTTATTTTTCAAAAAATTTGTTTCTATTGTTCTTATTCCCAAATAATAATAATTTAACAATTCTTTTATTTTTTTAAAATCTTTTGTTCGTTTCTCACTTAATTCAGGATAATTAAATACATTTAATAAATTTACATATGGCCAATATTTCCTTATCCCACCATTTACAAATGATTTTAATTCACCACATTCTTCAACTTCTTTTTCTTCTGCTTGTATTTCATCTGTCCAACCTTCTTCAATCTTCTCTAAAAACTTTTTTAAAGTTATAAAATAAATTGTATAGTTTTTTATTTCACAGGTATTTAATAATTTTAATAATGTTTTATCATATGGAATATTATTTTTTTCACCCTCAATAATAAAATGTTCATCAATTAAATCACAAAATGATTTTTTTTGAAAAATAATATCATCCATTGATGAATAATCAATTGTCTCATCTAAATAATTAAATCCAAGGGGCCTTTTTTCATCCTGTGAATTATAAAACCAAGCATAAATATATGGATAATTTATCTCTTCTCCCGAACAATAAATAGCAATTTTATTTAATACCATCTCAATTGAATCATCATACCGAATTAAATCATTTTGAATAAATTTTATAGTGTATTCACTTTCCAATAATAATTCTTTTTTTATAAATGTATCTTTATCTTCAATTTGATCACCCGTGTATTTTATCTTTATATCTTCCGTGATATTTTTTAATAAATCATCTTCATGATCACTTATATTTTTCTTAATACCTCTTATTAATCCATTGATTAATGGATCATTTCCAACAAATATATAACATGTATTATAGATAATACATTTATAAACTTTTCTTTGAATACCTGTATTACAAAAAGATACGTCCATTATAAATATTACTATTATAAAATATAAAAAAATATTATTTTTAAAATTCATAGGGTGTTGATGAGATTTCCATCCCACAATATGTTACAGGAGATTTACTATAATCAACCGGTTGATAAACACCACATTTTTCACCTTCTTCTAATAAATATTTCATATTATCCCAAAATTCTTGCGTGTGTCCTACAGATATAGTTACTACATGTGCTAATTCATGAATTATTACAAACATGATTGTATTATCATCAATCATTGTATTATCAGTATGTCTTACACACATTGCGATTTCTTCTCCTTTATTTACAGAATAAGATTTATATTTCGCACCAATCCCCGTTTCAGATAATTTATCAGGATTATATCTTTCTTTTAATCGTTCAATATTTTCTCTATCACTATTACTTACACAATTAATTAATTGAATTACTTTTTGATTGATTACAGCTAATTTATCAGCCGCAAGATGGGCATCGGGTAATTTCCGACATATATATTTACGATTATCAATATCTGATTTTATAATTACAATATCTCTACGTTTTATTTTATTCAATAATAAAAATACAAATACAATTGTTATGAAAAATGTTAAAAATGTATTCATATATATAATAAATATAAAATTTGATAGTATTTAAAATTTGAATAATTAATACATAATATTCACATACATTATGAAAGAATATATATTCCAAATTATTGATATATCATCCGATGATACACCCCAAAATGATGATAATCCATGGCCCAAAGAATTTACAATTACTATTTATGGTAAAACATTAAATGATGAAAATATTGTCTGTCATATTAATGATTTCTTACCCTATTTTTATATGAGAGTCCCTGAATCATGGAATACAAACTATGTTCAAGACTTTCTAGAAAAAATTGTTAAAATTCATCGTAATGGATATGTAAAAGATAAATTAGAAATAAAACCCTATTTCAACTTTTATGGTTATAATTGGGATTATGATTATCATATGGTTAAAAAATATAGATTTGTAAAACTTGTATTTAATAGCTACATGGATATGAAAAAATGTAGTAAAGCCATTATTAATTATTATAATGAAAATATTTCAAATATCCGTAACTACTCTAAAAAAGTTATGAAAAAACTTGAAGATTGGTTTTTACAAGATCATAATTGTGAATGTCAGGCAAATCTTTATGAAATTAGTATTCATCCCATGCTACGGTTTTTACATGAAAAAGAAATTCAATCATGTGGATGGGTTTCATTAAAGATCCCCAATATAAACTTTATCAAAGATAATGATTCCAAAGAATTTAATGTTGATATTGAAATTAAGAAACTATCAAAAGATTATATTACTCCTCATCAATCAGAAGATATCTCAAAAATGATTGTCGCTTCTTTTGATATTGAATGTGATTCATCTCATGGTGATTTTCCAAATCCATTAAAAGATTTTCAAAAATTAGCCATGAATATTTATGATGAATATTTTAAAAATTCATATAATGAATCAAATTCACTATCCTTAAAAAAATCATTTATCAAAGAATGTATCCAAGATGCTTTCCTTGATCAACCCAAAATTGTTCAAAAAATTTATACTCATAATCATGAAATATATTCAGATAATAGTCTTGAATCTCTTATAAATAAACTTGATGAATCATTCATCCAAAAATTAGATACATCCAAAGAAACAAGTAAATTAAGAGATCCATTTATTAAATCATTTACAAAACTATTAAATAATTTACAAGATAAAAATCAAAAAAAACTTATTGTTAAAGGTGATTCTATCATTCAAATTGGAACTGTATTTTATAAATATGGTGAAAAAGAATGTTTTAAAAGAAATATGGTAATTATCGGTAATGAAGATAAACCGAATGAAAAAATATGTGATCCTATTCCCGGTGTTGAAATTATCGAATGTCAATCAGAAAAAGAATTATTATTACAATGGAAAAATATTATTCTTCATTATAATCCCGATGTTATCACCGGTTATAATATTTTCGGGTTTGATTTTGATTATATCTCAAAACGTGTTGAATTCTTATTTCCATGTGATTGCCAAGGAAAACATAAAGATACATGTGAAAAACATGATTTTTATCGTCTTGGTAGATTAATGAGAAATAGAAACTCTGATTATCTACCAGGTGATGAAGGTTTTAAAAAAATTAAAGAAAATAATGTAAAAGAATCAACAACTCTTTCTTATTATAATAATTATTGGGATAAAAAATGTAAAGTAACAAAAAAAGAATTATCTTCTTCTGGATTAGGCGATAATATACTAAAATATATCTCCATGGATGGAAGAGTTGTCTTTGATATTCAAAAAGAAATTCAAAAAGGTCATGCCCTGGAATCTTATAAATTAGATAATGTGTCTGCTCATTTTATGAAAGGAAAGATACATAAACGTGGTAGAATCAAATCATCGTCTCATTATCCAAATGGTGTTACATTAATATATTCAAATAATTTAGGTAATCTTAAAATAAATGATTATATTACAATTAATTTACATACAAAATACGGAACCCTAAAATATAAAAATAATCAAAAATTTAAGATTGTAAATTTAAATCATAAACATAATATGATTCTAATTTTAGAATCCTTGAAAATAGAATCATATTATGGTAATGATTTAGTTTTCTATGAATGGTGCTTATCAAAAGATGATATTTCACCTCAACAAATCTTTGATTATCATAAACACGGTGGAAGTAAAGGAAGAGCAATGGTGGCGAAATATTGTATTATGGATTGTGAACTTTGTATATTCTTACTTCAATTATTAGATTTAATTCCTAATAATATCGGTATGGCAAATGTTTCATCAGTTCCATTGTCTTATATCTTCTTACGTGGTCAAGGTGTAAAAATTAATTCATTAGTTATCCGTGAATGTTCTAAAATGAATACAAGACTACCCAGTCTTATTAAAAATTATAAAGATGAAGGTTTTGAAGGTGCGATTGTATTAGATCCGAAACCTGGAATTTATTCAGATGATCCAATTGCTGTTGTGGATTATGCTTCCTTATATCCAAATTCTATTCGTGAAAAAAACTTGTCTCATGAAACATTCATGGGAACTCAAGATGATGTGGATAAAAATCCAAAGCTTAAAAAACTATTAACAACTATCCCTCATAATATTATAAGTTATGATGATTATAATTATATTACAAAAGGAAAAACTGTTCATAAAGAAAAAGCAAATACACAAACAACATGCTATTTTGCGAAACCTAAAG
>Ga0257127_1002053_pt1 | contig 12982 bp, 22 predicted proteins | sample SI060_135mmetaG_FD_190152 | JGI IMG/M metagenome (GOLD analysis project Ga0257127, IMG submission 190152) | Marine microbial communities from Saanich Inlet, British Columbia, Canada - SI060_135m | ecosystem: Environmental > Aquatic > Marine > Inlet | place: Canada: British Columbia | collected...
TGGGAAATGGTTCAAAAAACAATTTGATGATCTTATTCTAGGGCCAATCAAAGCAGTTTGGGATTTCATTGCACCAGACTGGGCAAAATCAGTAACAGATACAATGCAATGGAGTGACCTACTTCCTCCTGGCCTAACCAAACTTTTCAATGGTGAATACTTTACATTTGAGATGCCAACATTTACTTGGACAGATTTATTTCCAAAATTTCTTGTTGATTTATTTAATAATGTTACTAAAGTTGCTGAAAAACAAACATGGAGCTGGATGGATCTATTACCCCCATTTCTTACAAAGTTTTTTACTGGTGAATATGCTCCCGGCAAACAAGAGTTTAAATGGCAAGACTTAGTTCCAGAATTTATATGGAAGGTCATAGAAGTAGCAAAAACTGCATGGGCAGATACACCGTTCACATGGAGAAGTTTAGTTCCAAATTTCATTCTTAAAATCATAGATGCAACTACTCCAATAGAAGGTTCCTTTAGCTGGACTGATTTAGTTCCTAAATTTATAACAGACTTAGTAGTAGCAGGAGCTGAAGAATCAACTAAAACTGGTGAATTTAGTTGGAAGGCTCTTCTTCCCGATTGGATGATTGGTGCATGGGATTCTACAAAAGGATTGGCTGGACAAGTTGGCGCATTTGATTGGAGAGCTATACTTCCAAAATTCATTACAGATTTATTTCCAACAGACGGGCCATTAACAATTAGTAAAGGACTATCAGCTCTAAGTTCATTTGATTGGAGGGCACTCCTTCCAAAATTCATTGCTGATCTATTTCCTACATCGGGCCCACTTACTATTGCTGCAGGTTTAGATGCAGTCGCTTCTTGGAATTGGAAATCTCTCTTACCAAAATTCATTCAAGATTTCATTGCTGATCCCACTCAACTCGCAGGAGATGAATATAAGTTTGATTGGAAAGATCTCTTACCCGAATTTATTAGAGATTTCTTCGGTGACAAAAAACTTGACAAAACTCTGTCAGTAGTGAAAGCATTTGATTGGAAAACCCTACTTCCTAGTTTTATCATTAGTATAATGGATGGTGAACCAATAGCTGATGTAGCAAAAGCATTCTCATGGAAATCTTTACTTCCTCAATGGATGGTAGATGTACTTGGTACAGAAACAGGAAAGAGGCTTGTAAAAACAGCCGGTTTTGCTGCTGATTGGTGGAAGGCTTTACTCCCAAGTTGGATAGTTAATGTATTAGAAGGCAAGTCACCATTCGCAGAAAGAAATGAGGGTGCAGATGAAAAGAAAGTAGCAGATGCAAAAGCAAACCTAGATGATAGCGTTTCTAAATTGGATATGCCCGATTTTGGATCTATGTTTGATCTTGGATCTTTGATGGCACCAATCAGAGAAAAGGTAATGACTCTTCTTGATCCAGAACAAGCAGCATTTGGATTGGGTAAATTTACAAGTTTCTTGAGAGATACACTTTTAAATCTTTTACCAGAACCAACAAAACTGGCCAAGGGTGGTTTAGTAGGTATGTCTCCAATGGCTCAAGGTAGTCTTGGAAGGGCTATGGGACTTGAAAGTGGTGGATTGTTTACTCTGTCTCAGGGAGAAATGGTTCTAGATAATCAAGCTGCAGCAACATTCTTAAAAGCTGCTCAACTCCTTACTGGTTCACAGGTATTAGAACAAAGTAGAATGGGTGGGGGTGGTGGAGCTCCAATTATCGTCAACAATAATAATGTAGATAATAGTATGAGAAGTAGTCAAACAACTGCAGTTTCTATGCCTGCACCCACAAGAACTAATGAGTCTACAGTAAGAGCATTACAGATGAACTAGTGAGAGCCTATTACCCCCTCTAGTTTTACTTAATTAAGCTTCTTGAGCTAGTTTCTGAAAATAATCCATAGATTCATCACCATCACTAGTTGACTCAGCAGCCGGTTGAGGTGGAGCCGTATAAGGTTTACCACCATCAAATGGAACATCTACAGACTTAGGTGTAGGAGAGAACTCGCTACCCAAACCAAGAACACGTTCCAGTTTAGTTTTGAGTTCATCAAATGTTTTGAACTTATCTTCACTCACCAACTCTTTCAAAGAGTTTTCCGACTTCCAAATCTCTTCCATCTTATCGTCATCTTCAAGAAGTGCACTAGGTGCTTCAAACTCAGACTTGTCGTAATTAGAATAACCTTCTACTTTACGAATCTTCATCTTAAAATTTGCACCCGCCCAAAAGTCAAATGGGTTTACTGGACTCTCATCTTCAAACTCTGGATTCATTAGGTCATTAATCTTGTCAAAGATTTTCTTACCAAAACGATAAAGTTTGATTTGACCTTCATTCTCAGGATGAGCTGGGTCTTTGAGAATATACACATTGGTTGTATAATTCAATCTTCGTTTCTGTTTACGGGCAACTTCTTTGTTTGCCTCAATACCAGAATTCCAAAGTGTGGAGTTGTGTTCACTTACTGGATCTTTTTGACCAAGAGTAGTCAAAGAGTTTTCGATGTACCAGCCACCAGGCCCCTGAAATCCATGATTCCAAATTCTTGCCCACGGCAAGTCTTCACCTTCTGGTGCTGGTAGGAATCGGACAACAGCATAACCATTACCTGACTTGTCCAACTCTGGACGCCAGAAACGATCATCTGTATCATTGAAACCTGAATTTGGATTGGATATTTTCTCAGTCTCTTTGATTAGAGACGCGAGGTTAGTTTTACTACGTTGTTTCATATCTGAAAAAGACATAATCTACCTTTCGTATTAGTGTTTAGCAATGTATATTTGTTTTGCAGTGTATAGTTATATTATAACATATATTTGAGATTTGTCAACCCCCCTTTCATATGGGAAGACGTGCGGTTTTAGGAAGAAAGTTGAGTACTTCAGCTTCTTCCCGAATTCTCTGCTTGAGTTTACCGTTAATTAAACCACCAGCAGTTTCTGGTTCCATCTTATTTGATTCACAATAATACAGAACCGCGTCCATGTAACTCATACTCGTATCAGTTACGATATCTTCAATTTTTACGAAAAACTCTTTAGCTGTTTGAGTTTGTAAAGCCATTATATACCTTTATATTGTAGATTGTTTACTTTGATAATCTTTTATTGCAGCTTTGATTGCATCTTCTGCCAGAACCGAACAATGAATTTTTACTGGTGGTATTGTACCATCCATGAAGGTTGTGCAAATTTTTCTTCTTCAAATTTAACAGAAAAACTAGTAGAACAACCACAAGTTGAGGTTGCTCTTGGGTTTTGAAATCTGGGGCCAGGTGCAGATAGATCAGTAGACCATTCAATCTCAAGACCATCTATAACTAAATGACTTTTTTTATCTACTACTATGTTAACACCTTTTGATTCAAATGTCAAGTCGCGCTTGTTTGGATTATCAAACGTAAGTACATACTCATACCCAGCACAACCACCACCCTTAACTGCTACTCGTAGTGGAACTTCATCATTTAAATCTTCATCTTCACGAATTCTCTTAAAATTTTTTGCTGCTCTTTCTGTGAGTTGAATCAAAAATCACCCCTTGTAACTGCTTTAATTGCGTCAATCTGTTTGTTAAGAATGTCAGTCCTACCAGGCCACTTAATCCATTCTCTTTTATCACCATCTTTAGCAAGATTCTGTAGAAGAGGAAGTATCAAACCTTCTACCTCATTCATTCTATTACTCCACTTATCGTTGAGCTCTTCTTTTCTGTCTGACATTTCATCACTCAGAACTCTCATACTATCAGTAAGACCTGCAATCTTAGATTCTATTTTCTCTAACTCAGGTTTCATACTAGCAGTGGCAGTAGAAACTACGGCCTTCGCTGTATCAACCTCAGTAGTTTGTTGGGCTTTGTACTCGTCTTCACTGACCGTACTAAATCCAAAATCATTAAAGTCAGCCATTTTCTATATCTCCATTTGGTGTTGGTGGTGCACTATTATGGAGTTGTTGAGATTCTTTATCTTCAGCATCATCCTTATCTTTGAACCAATAATCCGTAGACTTAGCTAGCACACCAACATAGGCTCCAACTAAAATATTAATTAAGTCGCGATGACCATCTTTGAGGTCTGAAAAAAACAACAAATATAACAAGATTAAAAATGTTCCAGATGTAATTATAGAAAGAGTGAATCTTGCGATCCAGTTCATCTTCTTTCTAGTTTCTATTCTTTCAAATTTTAGAGCTTCCATAGGATCATTTTTCCACAAGGCTTCTTCTGAAGCGTTTATCATTTCAACAGCAGTGTTCAATTTACCATCATTACGTCTGGACTTTTTGACGTTTGATGGAATTTGAATTTTGGGTTTATGTATTTGTATCTTTGCCATTTAGTCTTCATCCCATTCTAACAATTCGTGAACACCCTGTTCTTTTAAAAGTAGACGATTTTTCCAATGTTCATCTTTGACATCAGCTTTGTTTTGACCAGTATAACCAACTGCGAAACCACTCTCGCACATCCATTTGTTTATGTTTGTCCATCCGTTGAATTCGTTGCCTTCTTCTGTACAGTTAATCCAAATCTCACCAAGTATCCTACCGAACTTACCACGACTGTCTGCTTCTGGACAACGGACTTGAATCTCAATATCATCTCGGTCATCTATGGTTGCCCAATGTAACCACGATTTGAGAGCTGCGGATGCTAACTTACCATAGATTTTTTCGTTCTTGTGTCTTGTTCTGGATTCTGGTGTGTCAATTCCTAACAATCGAACTCTTCCACAATACCGTACATCGAAACCTAAGTCGATTACAGCGTCAATAGTGTCACCATCTACAACTTTTTCTATTGCAGTTACATTGTAAATAAATTCACAGGGTTCTTCGTTGATATATTCGGCCATACTTTAACTCCAATCAAATTCTAATTTTCCGTTGGGCCCATCAGGCCATGAAACTTTACATACTCCTGCACCATAAGGTACATTGAAAAATTTAAAGGTATCTCCTGTGTCTCTTTCGTGCCTGTCTGGTTTCAAGTACCACGGCGGGGCATCAAGTCGTAATACATCCTGTTCAAATCTACTTCTAGAAACTTTTGTTCTGTTATCTGCGGTTGATTCATTTTGTTTTCCTCCAGCCATATTTCCTTTCGTAAGTGTAGTAGGAAGGTTTTGATTCACTTTGAATCTGTATTCTGTTTCAAGGAAAAACCTCCCCCCAAAAACCCATCTACATTACGCTGCTAGTGCAACGTGTGCAGAAATATAATCGTCATTATTTGCGATTAAAGTGTTTGATGTAGGTCATCGCCCTCTTCATTGCTCTCTGATACTTTCTTCCACAATCGAAACCATTCATCCCCAGCAACGGAACACATATATGAAATAAATAAAAATGCACAAAGTATCATCACGAATATCATACTCGCGAAACTGATGACAGTGGCTCTCATTCTTTCATACATATATGCCTTTGGTGGAGATGCCGCGACTCGAACGCGGGTCTTGTGTAAATATCCTCTCAGGTCATCACAATAGAATTCTTTACATATATTTAGTAATAACTTCTTGTAGAGGATTCAACCATCTTTCTTTTGTCTCTCTAAACAGTAATGGTTCTTCATTCTCTACTGCCATAATGATTACGATATTGTTGATTGGAATACCTGTTCGTTCTTCGTAGGCATGAGCGTAGAACGCACCCTGCATAAAATACGAGGCGCACATTTCCCACGTTTTGATTCTCCTTGAAGTCTTATAATCTATGATTGCCAATTGTCCGTCAAACTCTGCAATCAAATCAGTTCTACCAGCTAACTGTAACTCGTCAGAATACATTGCACCTTCTGTGACGTGCACATTATCTACTCTATCAAGTAATGGAATTATTGACTCAAACATCTCGACTAAGTGAGGCATTGACTCTGTTAAAAAACCTTCTTCATTTTTGATATACTTTTCACATAATGCGTGGACAGCTGTACCTTGTCTTGAAGCCTTGGTGGAGATTCGGTTCGCTTCGGTCGCTCCAACCTTTGCTCGCCAATCTTGTATACCAGCTTTGGACAGATTTGATAAAAGTGTTGTAATGGATTGATAGTTACCATTGGGTGTCTTATAAAATCTACGGCCATCTATATTCTCTGTTGTCAATTCAGTTAATGTAGTTCCAACATGATTAAATTTTTTCATAATATATTTTTCATTCTAATGGTGCCATGACATCGTGCTTTTCGGCTGTTGCTTCTTAATCTCTTTGAGCTTATCGGTTATCCATCCAGGCGGTTTCTTAGCATGCCCGGGCGATGAAATATTATCATACGCGAATGCGGTTGGTGTTTTGCCTGGCACTAAGTCAATCTTACCACCACACACAACCGACTCATCCACACCTACATCTTTCTCACAAGAAGATTCAGTAGGTTTTCTTCTTTCATCCATAGAATAAAAATCTTCAAATTCGTTTCCGCACTTCTCGCATCTATAGTCATAATAAGGCATTTTTTCCTTTCGTGAACCATTTTGGTGTTCCACTGTATTTCCATACAGCAAAATTACTCTTCTCTTTTATATAGTATTGTCAAGTCTTTTTTACACTTTTTCTAGCTTTATTGTAAAAAATATGTGTATCAATCTCTACTGTTTTACGGCGTGGGTCTGCCCATTTCGGTGAACTAATATAGTCCGCATGATAATGAGTTGCACCATCCGTTATATCAATCAAGTCAGGAGTTGCTAATACATACACAGCAATCTCGCTAGACTCTCGCCACATTGCACCAATGTGAGGCACATCTAGTTTACCATCACAATACCAACTAAATTGGCATCGGTCTTTTACTGGTAATCCAGATTTGTAATGTCTTCCTTGGTAAACAACTTTACAGACAGTATTTGGATACTGCTTTGAATTCACACGATTCATAGTGACTTGTGCTACTGCTAATTTTCCAGCAGTAGATTCTAATGCTGCTTCAAAATATATATTTTTTGACATGCATTCTAGTTCTTCTGAATTCACCAAGTTTACAACTGTAGTCTTTCCATTGATAGTCATGTGTAATGGAGACATTTTTGTTGTCTGTTTGTCAGATATTGGTGCAATCCATATTTGAGATGTGGTGCCCGAATTTAACAGGGTTGACCACAGCGTAAGAAGCCCTACAAAGGCAACGAATATTTTCATATTCCTCTTTTAAATGAGTTTGGTTCGAGCACGATAGTCCATTGCTTAAACTTAAATAGGAGAATTTCGGCCGCGGCGGGGAGCTCTGGCGATGGCGCCAGTTTCCCATAATTTGGGGGAGTATAAGGAGTAATCAAAATCAGAGTACCATTTAATTCCATCTAGTGTAGTGGAAAATTTTGACATGGTACTGTTCCAATCCATAGTAAATTGAAAATTTTCTTCCTTAGCAAGAACAACCGAAACTTGTATCGGTATTCCGCCCTTCATTTCCAATTGCCGTAGTTCAGCTTCTACAGTTGTTTGCACATTGTCTGTAGAAACTTTGGTTAAATTGACTATTCTCTCTTCTAAACTTTTTATTGTTTGTGCCATATTATATAATTATGGTAGTAAATTAGGAAAAGTTTCTTTTACTAGGTTGAAAGTTAATCCTCTGCATTTTAGTTTTTTATCCTTCACTTGCAGAAGAAGTTCTACTTCAGAAGGATGTATACCTTCTAAAATATCTGTAAATGCTTTTTCTCTTTTCATATTACTCAAACTTTCAGGAGATTGACCTTCAACGAACAAATATAACTTTCTAATATGAAAGTGTAGATACGTTGGATTCGGCTCATCGGTGTCTCCTTGAAATTTGGATATGGGGGGTGCACCTGGCGGTAAGAGAAATTTTATATTTGGATCGAATGCTGCTTTTAAGATCTGCTGAAGCGCAAAACAATCATGTTTTAATAATACTTCCTTTTTTTGTTTCTTGGTAGATGCTTTTGCAATCTCGCTAAAGACTGTTGGTAAACTAGTTGTTGTCATAATTAAAACTCGTCAATTACTTCCATAAGGTTTTTCAATCTGTTATCAACAAAGTAATTCAAGAGCTGACTTCTGTTACCAGCTTCTTGATTTTTATATTGATTAACTATATTTATACGAATTGAGTTTGGAGTCTCGTCCAAATCAACCATTGTCTTGTTTCTATGGTAGTTTCTGAGCATAGCCTCATTACAGAATTCTTCTGGTTTTTGACCTCTCCAAAGTTCCATCTTCTTCTTGGTTACAGGAGTTTGGCGTTTTCCTTCAGTAATAAGAGTATCATCCGAGGAAAGGATGTTAGGAACACCATCACCAGTATCACCTCTAATGGTCTTATCATACAAAGATTCTGCAGCATCACCCACTATAAACTTTCTCTGAAGTGGTGACCATTGTTTAACTTCTTTATGCTTTTGTAACTGAATAAAGTCTTTATCACTGGACAATATTAGAGTAGGTGGAAGATTGTCATCCTCCGCCAACGTGTTAATGAGAACACCAATAATGTCATCAGCCTCTGCAGTATCTACGTGCATAACTTTATATGGAAAGTATTTAGTCAAATCTTCCCTCATCTCATGCAACAGTTCAAAGAGAGTTTTCCAATCTGTAGGATCATTCTCTCTGTTCTTTCTACGATTTGCTTTGTACTCTGGAAATACTTTCTTTCTCCAATTGTCTTTACCATCACAACAAATAACCATTTCTCCATAATCTTTTGCAAATTGATTACGAAACAATCTGATTAAATTGAGTATCGTGTGCCTTAACAGATCTTCTTCCACAACTGGTTTACCTCTGCCCATGGCCATAAAAGAACCGATCACGGTTTGACTATAATCAAGTAATATCATCTTTACCCATTTCTATTCTCATTTTAATGGATTCAAGAAATTGATTCCACTGATTCATTCGCATATCCCAATTATAAAAAGTATCAAAATATGTCTTCTGTAAACTCAACAAAGTTTCTGTTTCATCTTTCCTGTACGACTCAATAGCCTTTCCAAGAATGTGTGAATGCACTGCAGTATGTTTCTCAGGCCCTGGCTCATATCCGTACATCCAAGCAAAGTTTGCACAAGTCTCTGGAAGGGCACCAAGATTAGGACACACTACCATACACTTTGCACTCATAGCTTCAATTGCTGAAATACAAGAGGTTTCCATATAAACCGATGGATAGGCCATGATGTGATTCTTGGTAAGTTCTTCTCTAATCTGGTCATTGGATACTGAACCATGATAATTGACACCATCCATATCTTGAGCCTGTTTATATACATGCCGATATTGCTCATCCATGTGAGGTCTGTCATATATCTTAAAACTGGAAAAGATATTCAGTTCAGCGGATTGAACTTCTTCAGATTTATTATTTTCTTTGAGATGTTTCCAAGAAGCAAGTAAAATCTCTAGGCCACGATGAGGTGTGCTCATATAGACACAAGATATTTTGTCTTTGGGTTTTTCATGTTCTGGAATGGGTTCTATGGCGTGTTGAATAACAACACCATGATCATAGGGAACGCCAAGATAAACTCCATACTGATACTGTTGCCAATTACTGACAAAGAGTATCTTTTCAAAGTCTAACATATTCTTGTGTTCTTTAAGAAATGCAACTTCTGGATCTTGGGCAAGGTCATGAGCCCAAAACAATCTTGGTTTATCTTCTAACTTTCTTTTACGAGAAGCGACCCACTGGAAGTAATTCTTTAGCTCTGGGTCAATACGAGAAAATAACCACTTCTGCATAAGTTCAGTACCACCTGCTGCTTTGGGGGTTTCTTCTGGAGCAAAATCACTTTCACCGAAATCAATTTTTAATGTCATAATATCCTTTTGTTTAATTTAATAAAATATCCTTTGTATCTATACCTTCAATCTTACCTTCTTGAATAAAACTTGTAATAGGAAACGGAGTAACAATGTCATCTTCTCCTTTTTTGAAAAGGGAAAATTGGCCAACAACTTCTGCTGCATCATTATGATTTAGATCATACACAAAAGAAGTATTATCGTCAGAACTTAAAATTAGTTTGGCTTCTCTGATTGCGGGCTTGTCTATACCTTCTCCGCCTTTTGCTTCAGTTAGTCCTTGATCAAATCTTGCAATAATTGCGATGAGTCTTTTTAATAAATCGTTTTCCATATGTTCCTAGGAAGTTGAGTGATGATTGGACACTTTGATTATCAGTTTTCATAGTATGAGATGAACACTGTTTTAAACAAACTATCTGAAAGACTACTTTTTATCATCTAGCATGTGGAGAGAAAGCGTGTTCCTACGATTACCCCAATCATCACTTTAATCGTTAATTATATTATACCATATAATTATTTATCTGTCAAGAGAGAATTTATAATGATGAATCGAATGGTTTGTCAGTTATGGCGACCGTTCCAGATTTCTTTGGAACATAATTTGTGGAATCTCTCTCCAATCCAAACTCCGATTCATCCATATCTCTTGTCCATACTGTAGCAATATCATCATAGAACACGCCCTCTGACCTCTTAGGAGTTCCGTCAGGATAAAAAGCCATCGCAACACAACGTGGAATAACCTTCTGATTTTCATCTTGCCCTGAGAAGTAACTAATCCAATCACCAGTTTTTAGATAATGTTCAAGATCTCTAATATAGACCTTCTTGTGGTCAGCAGCATTAGATGCTTTCTGTGCTTCTTGTGAAGAAGTCGCCCTACTCCGAGCAGTCTTGTTGTATTCTAAAACCAAATCTTTTGAATGATGAATCCACTCTTTGACATTCTTGAAAGAATACTTATCATCATCGGGAAGGGCCAAAACAGACTCTGCTATATTCTTATACTCTGCAGGTTTCTTTTTAGCTCTCATTGCAGCAAGGCGGTCACGCAATTTCTGTTTCGCCTCATCAGTAAGTTCTCGTTTCTTCTTTACAGGTGCAATCTTTTTACGTTGTATTACTGTCTTTTTTTTAGCCATTATACTATCTCGTAAAGGGTGTATCTCCAAGTTATCTCTTCGTTCGGCTCTATATCTCTTATAGCACCTATCCAAGAATTATCAGTTTCCAATTTTATTTTAAAACAGTTTGGTGTATCTGAATGATTACCAAATCCACCAAGTGGTGTCCGTGCAATACCTTCGGGGTGCTTGTCATTAGTATAATGAGTTACACCAATGTAAGTTCCAGCTGGTATTTTTTTAGTAGCAAAAAGACCAAAGCCCTCAATGGGTGATTCTCTTATTGTCACATAATCTGGTAACGGTCTATACATTTTATTTTGGAGTTGGTAGTGGTACGTTCACTGGAAATCTAGTAATGTCGTTTCCTCTCAGGTCTGACAACTTATTACAAGTTATCCATACGAGGCCGTGTTCATCACTATTGTATAATCTCACATAATAATCTTTTGGGAAAGCTTCATCTATTTGTCTGTAGAGTAGAGGATGTTTTTCGTAAAACTCCCAGCACAATTCTTTACTCTTGAAGTGTTGGTCTATTTGTGCATTCAACGAAAATGTAAAAAGAATTATTGATGCCCACATTTATTCCTTTTCAGCATCATCTACTATTTTATCTAATACATCACCCATAGTAACTTTTTCTGTCAAAAAACTATTTTTTTGATGAACCATAGTCTCAAAAACTCTCCACAATTTTTTCATCCTTGTTTCGTGTAATTCACTCAGACCAATTAGAACATTTGAAATTTCATCTTCTGTCATTGGGCCATCTGGATCATCATAAAGTCTTTCTGTTATAGCATTCAAGTCATCTTTTGTGTGCCAAACATTTTGAATTTCTTCTTCTAAATTAAATCTGTCATATTTCATAATCATTTCTTCTTTCTTGTATCGTTTTCTCTTTCCAATATTTACGAGGATTACCACACATATGACAACTACACATTGCTGGTGTATGTGCTTTTTTACCTACCATTCGAGGAGAATCATCTCCCCACCACCATTTATCATGGTCTTTAACAACTTTTCGTTTCTTCTTCTCTTCCTGTTGTCTTCGCCATGCTTGTGTTCTCATAGACTGAGACCTGGCACATTTTTTTTAACTTTTCTATACTTCTGTATAAATTCATTGATTTTCATAATTTATCTTTCTATAAAAAATAAAAGAGCCTGCGTGAGTATACTTGTACTTCGATACCAAGAATTTTAGGTCTGCGAACTTCTCACGAATCGTCATCACCATTCTTGTAGTATGCAGTTGAATTTCATCTCTTAAATGAAAGGGACTTAACTGCTACACTCACACCACATTTGTCTAACCAAAGTCCGTAAGGGGTGAGTTACACCTAGCATCCTGTCACGAACAGAGTTGCCATCTTTAGTCAAAAATGTGTGGCTCTAAATCTTTAGAAACTTATTAGTTCCATTTTTCTTTGTTCTAACTCTGTTACAATTTTACGAACTGTAACAAGTTCTCTATTTACTTTTTGTAACTCTAATATGTTTTGAGTTATACTTACTGCTCTCAATGTGTATTTTTCCATACTCATAATATATACTCTCTCTATAATTTATAATGTAAACATAATAACTATTGCGATGTATAACATACCAAACAACAATATAGCACTTGTAATTTCTTCTATCCACATTTTCATAATCACTTTTCGTTTAAGATTTGACTGATATTCTAGTAACACCAGATTCAGAATAATATTCCATACCCTCTTCTTCTGTCTTGAAAAAGTGGCCACCCATTTCTACACCATCTTCATACTCTCTCGCGAACCATCTTCCGGCTGTGCGAGAGCCAAATATTAATTCACCTTCATTCAATTCTTCAAGTGTCGCTGTTTTCATGTTATACCGTATGCTCTAGCCAAAGTAGGAATGTCTTTGTATCCACAAGAATCCCACTTCATAAAATTTTCTGAACCAAGTTCCCAGCGAACACGACTGTTTACTAGCAACTCTATTCTGTTGAACTCTTTCACATCCATTTCTGGTGTTCTATCGGTAACAGTTATCTCGCCACCGTTTCGTTTGAGGTAATTAAACCTCCACCAAAATTGTTTTGTT
>Ga0257127_1002062_pt1 | contig 12951 bp, 8 predicted proteins | sample SI060_135mmetaG_FD_190152 | JGI IMG/M metagenome (GOLD analysis project Ga0257127, IMG submission 190152) | Marine microbial communities from Saanich Inlet, British Columbia, Canada - SI060_135m | ecosystem: Environmental > Aquatic > Marine > Inlet | place: Canada: British Columbia | collected...
GTGTCCGTGATCCACTGAAATACCGCAGCCCATGTTTGCAGGAACAGCCTCATCAATGTGTTTGGGCCTAGGCAGGTTCAGTGAGTTCATCAATTCCGCAAAATCTGCTTCGGTTTGTGTGTCTGGAATGCGTGGATTGTACTGCTTCTCCTCACCAATAGTGGAAACAGACTTACCATTATAGTCGTGACCGGGATAAACCAGAGTTTCATCCGGAAGAGCGTAGAGCTTTTGCTTGATACTCCGATAAAGCATTTCAGGATCTCCCTCCTGGAAATCTGTGCGTCCGCAGCCTCGGATGAAAAGAGCATCGCCCGTGAACACCATGTTCTCAACCTTAAAGCTTGTGCAGGCGTCTGTGTGACCGGGAGTGGCCAGCGCAGTAATTGTATGCCTCCCAAAGTCCAATGTGTAACCGTCAGTCAGCATGATGTCCGCGCATGGAACTCCGGAAGGCTCGCCAACCGCGGTTTGCAGTTTCATCTCTTCGCGTAGCATTCCCAGAGACGTTACATGATCGGCATGGACATGCGTGTCCATCGCGTATAACATACGCACACCAAGCTCTCCAACAAGACAAAGATCCCGTTCAAACTGCTCCCTCACCGGATCAATAATAACCCCTTCATTAGTGTCCAAATCCCAGAGTAGGTAAGTGAAGGTCCATGTTTCCTGATCAAAGAGCTGACGGAATCCGATGTAAGGTTGAGTACTCATGCTGACATTTAACATCCTTATTTTAGAAGTTAGTTAAGTTTGAAAATAATTAGATGTAGCTTTGGAAGTCTATTCTCATTGAAAACTAAGTCAACCTAATAATTGGTCCTTGTGGCATTAGCCTTGTGTGCGTTTCAATTGAACGCTGTCTGCCTAAAAAATCAATGAAGAGCTGGTTTTGTTGATTATGTTTTCCCCGCAATGAAGTGTAATAATCACATTTTGAGAATAATAATCATCCAAGTAATATTATATGTGGCCGGTAAGGATGTGGAGGAGGGCTGACTGGTTAAGTCATCTGAGGAACCATCTAGGCAGAGCTACTTTATGTATCAATGGGAGGTGCCAGTGTGCTTTCCCCGGGGTCCCATATACTGAGTCTCACTCCTCAAGTTCATCCATCTCCTGCATCTCAACCAGCCCTGCATATATGACCTCATCTGTAACCTGACTGATGCTCTGGTCAGTACGTTCCTGACATAGCCCAAGGGTGCGCTTGAGGTCAGTGTGAGCTGATAGGACCTAAATAGATACCAAAATTCTCACTAATGATTACTGTATAGAAAATGTTGGCTAGGTTGTGGAGGCTGTCTGACTTTGAAGAATTAAGTAGGGTATTACTTAGAGGGATGGATGGGATCAGTTTTGGGACGTTAATGTCTTATTCCATCAGCATTGTTATTCTGTGAATGTGATTCCATTTAAAGACGTTGTACCGGAAGTCCATTCTAAAGTCCAAGTAGTTCCATCTGCTGAAGTAAATATCTCACCATTATTACTTATAACGACGAAAGTATTGTTCCCGTATGCTACTTGTTGAAGAGCATTTGATGTACCAGAAGTACTTGAAGTCCATGTTGTTCCATCTCCGGAAGTATAAATTGTTCCTGAGTTACCTACTGCAACGAAAGTACTGTTTCCGTATACTACTTGTTGAAAAGCATTTGATGTACCGGAAGTACTTGAAGTCCAAGTGGTTCCATCAGGTGAAGTATATATTTTTCCTGCGTTCCCTACTGCAACGAAAGTACTATTACCGTAGGTGACCCCTCTTAAAGGACTTGACGTGCCAGAAGTCCTTGGAGTCCATGTTGTTCCATCTCCGGAAGTATAAATTAAGCCATTGTCGCTTACTGATACGAAGATATTATTATCGTAGGTAACATCCCAAATAATTTCTGAAGTACCTGAAGTCTGTGATGTCCATGAACTTCCATTATCTGATGAAGTTAAAATAGTACCGGAAACACCACTAATAACATGCAGATCATTTCCATAAGCAGTTCCACTTAAATTATCTGAAACACCATCGCTCACGGCGCTCCAAGAGTTTCCACCAGATGTTTCTGAGATCCATGTACTTGCATTAGTAGAAGTTAGAATAACTCCTGAGTTCCCTCCTACAACGAAGGTTCCTCCCCCATATGCTACTGATGCAAGATTTGTCGATACCCCAGAAGTCATATTATCCCAGGTAGCTCCATTATCTGATGAGGAGAGGATAAGTCCTGAATCACCAACTATAACAAATGTTACAGAAGTTTTGAAACCATTAGTAGATTCATATTGGCTACTCAAAGTGTTACCATTACTGTCTTTGGCTCCAGTAGTTACCCTTGTCAAATAAGTTGTTGAATATGAAAGATTGTCAGAAGGATCTACTGTAAACGTTTTTTCTGAATTAGAACTGGAGGGAGAAGAGGACATCTGAAGACAACTAATGAAATTGTCAGAGGACAACTGAAATGAACCTGAACAGGAAGTGTTGGATGAGTTAGTAGTGACAGAAGAGCTATCCATTGATTCAGAGAAAGTCACCGAGATGTTATCAGTAATGGAAACACCACTTTGGTTATTGGTTGGAGAGATAGATGAAACTGCTGGTGCAATACCATCAATAACAATAGCCTTGTTGGCACTAAGAGAACCAGATTGATTTGGAGAAAATAAAGTTAAAGTAGTATCATTGGTGGCATCGTCCCTAATAGTTCCGCTGTTTGCAGATAGGGAATCGGTAGACTTGTAATCCAGGTCACTGGAATTGTCTCCTGACTGAACTGTGTAAAGGAATGACAGGATGTTGGTCGAGTTTCCACTGATGTAGCTGGCATAACGGTCATTGGTTCCGGTTTCCAGTTGGATGCGTGGGTTCCCGCTAGAATTGTCGACAATCACATTTTCATTGAAGGACACTGTGACCGTGATGTTGTCATTTGACTTGTATACTCCATCTGAAGTGGAAGAGGAAATAGAGGAAACAGTGGGTGCGGTTGTATCTATCACAAATGTATTTACACTCAATTCACTGCTGGCATTTTCAGCCGAATCTGTAACAGTGATGGTGCAACTGTAAGATGCCTCACTCAAGGTACCAAATGAGATGGAGTTGGTTCCGTTGATTGCTGACGTTCCACCCGGAGAGCAAGAAGAGCCTCCGTAGGATATAGTCCCCGCCTCATCCGATGAGAAAGCATAACCTGGTGTCGGGTCTTTAGTTGGTGTCGTTACAGCCGTTACCTGTTCAAGGACTGGTTTTACGGTATCAATGGTGAAGGTATTCACCGACAAGTTGTTACTTGTGTTACTTGCATTGTCAGTCACTGAAATTTTACAGTTGCTGTAAGTTTCATCCGCCAGGGCATTGAAGTTGATCGTGTTGTTGTCAGTTGTTGATGCAGTAGTAGAGCTGCTGCAACTACCTCCATAGGTGATAGATCCTGCTTCGGTGGAACTGAAGGTGTAACTTGAGGTATTGTCATTGGTTGGGGATGTAACCGCTGTAACCTGCGAGAGGGTCGGAGCGCTGGTGTCAATAGTAAAGGAATTGACCGTTATGGTTTGTGTGTTACCTGCACTGTCAGCAACTGTGATGGAGCAATTGCTGTAGGTACCATCCTCCAAATCTGCAAAGGATACCGTCATGTTGTCAGCAACCGCAGTGCTGTTATCGCTACTGCAGCTTCCTCCGATGCTGATTGTTCCACCTTCGCTGGAACTAAAGATGTACTGAGTGGAGTTGTCGTTTGTCAAAGAGGGAACCGATGTTGTCTCTGCAAGTGTTGGCACCGTGGTGTCCACCTTGTAGCTAGAATTGGCCGACACCGCGCTGTGTGTGAGGGTAGCATTGTTACCGGCTGGATCCTGGATCGTGCCACTATTCAAGACAAGGATATTAGCCCCGATGCTGATGCCATCGTCGTCAGTCTCTACAGCCTGGATAGTGTATTTAAAAACCAGCGTTGTGCCTCCACTACCTGAATGATATGTCGCTGTCCGGTCAGTGCTGCCCACAACCAGGGTCAGTTGCGGTGTACCAGTTACTGTCACAGTTTCACTGAAAGTGGATGTCACCGATACCACGTCTCCAGCATTCAGCAGTTTGTTCTGAATACCCGTCGCACTACTGATCTCTATGCTGCTCACCGAAGGAGACAAGGTTTCAACCTCATAGTTTGCAGTTGTTTGCGCAGGGCCAGCATTACCGGCGGTGTCGGTGTAACTCGTCGCCAGCGAGAGAGTATTGCTCGCATCTTCCGTATCGGCCGTTGGTGTGAAGCTTCCCGTCCAGGTCTTGTTGTCGGAACTGCTCATCGTTGCAAGAGTTCCATTGGCAACAGTGATGTCAGCAGAACTGGAAAAGGAGGCAACATTCTCTGAGAAAACCAATGTTACAGTCGCGTTTTCACCTGCCTTGAGTGCAGTGTCGGAAAGTGTGAAGGAGCTCACCGAAGGAGACAAGGTTTCGACCTCATAGTTTGCAGTTGTTTGCGCAGGGCCTAAATTACCGTCGGTGTCGGTGTAGCTCGTTGCCAAAGAAAGCGTGTTGCTCGCATCTTCGGTATCGGCCGTTGGTGTGAAAGTTCCGGTCCAGGTCTTATTGTCGCTGCTGCTCATCGTTGCGAGAGCTCCATTGGCAACCGTGATGTCAGCAGAACTGGAAAAGGAGGCAACCTCCTCTGAGAAATCTAATGTTACCGTTGCGTTTTCACCGGACTTGAGTGCCGTGTCGGAGAGTGTGAAGGTGTTCACCGTAATAGGCGTCGTGAATCCGTTAGGAGTTTCATACTGATTACTCAATGCATTCCCTGCTTTATCTTTGACTCCAGTTGTGACTCTTATTTTGTAAGTAGTGGAATATGAAAAATTATCATATGGGTCTAGAGTAAATGTCTTGTTTAAATTAGAACTTGATGGATATGACGAGATCTTAATACAAGTAGTGAAGTTATCTGAAGACACCCTTAAAGTTCCTGAACAGTTTGTGTCAGAAGTATTAGTTCTGACATAATCTGTATTCATTACCTCAGAGAATGTCAACGTGATGTTATCAGTAATTGATACTCTACTTTGATTATCTGATATTGTAGAAACTGAAGTTACTGTGGGTGCAGTTGTATCGGGTGTAGGACTGGTGATGGTGGTGTTGTCTCCGTCAGTTGAGGTGTCGTCGTAAGGGGCAGATTCTATTGGGGTTGGAATTGTTGTGTCTGTGGTAGATTCCTCTTTTTCCCCACTACAAGAACTGACCGTGAAACTAAAAATAATGGAGAGAATGATAATTATCTGTCTCACAATGTTTCCTAATAGTTGATTATTGGGAAACTATTTATACCACAAATCGTTTTGTTTTACAACGAATAGGGGTTTTACTTGTTGTAATTTATAGTAGGGGATAAATTTAGGAAAGGTAGTTCCAGTTTTAGTTACACCTTCAAGTAGAAGGATTCAATAAAAATGAATTAGGAGTTCTGTAAGTTTCTTATATTACAGAAAGTAATTTTATATAATGGGTTCAGTAAGTGGGTATGTCGTTAATTTCACCACCCAAACTGTCAACTATTTATTCATTATCAAAATATTTCTTTACTCACAGAAGCAAATCCAGTTTAACTTCTTCCGTTAGATTTTTTTTGCAGAGACTATTTGTAACAATAAAACATTTATTGCAATATTAAGTGTATATTTTGATAGCATACTACGCATCCGTCCATGCAGGAACACATATCTATTTTGTAGGGAGGTGATTTAACTTCTGCTTGGCTAGTTTGTGGAAAGAACCTAGGGGTGAATGTTCGCCTATCAACTATACCAGATCCAACCGACAGGGTAGGAGTTTGGGAAAGTAAATTTAACAAGGAGTTAAATTTAAATTGTCGAAATAAAAACTAATTATTCTTTCTCTTGTGCTTCTTCTTCTCCTCCACCTATATTTGAATTTACTATTGTTTGATTAATAATCGTTCGATTGATAATAGTTGAATTGGTGATTATAGAATTTTCAATGATTGAATCTCTAATTATCGAATTTTCAGTAACTTTAGATTTATCCTTAATCTCAGACTTGGATATCGTTGAGTTAGCAACATGAGAATTTTCAATTGTTGCGTTTTCAAGTGTAGATCCTGTTGCGGTTGAATTTTCAATAATTAAATTAGTAGTTTTAGAATCAGTTATTTTTGAATAAGTTTTAGCACAAGAAATCAGGGAAATGCTTATAAATGTGATAACTAAAACGAAGAGAATGTTTTTCATCTTTTGCTCCATTGGCTATGATAAAGAGGAAGTTTGTGAAGACAGATTCTTTCTGCCGGCACTTACTGAAAAATCGTTCAACTGAATAAGGGCTTAGAATTTCCCCATCTCAGCGACTTATGACGTCCTATGTAGAAAATAATTTATGCATGATGAAATTATAACATCATACGCTCTCTGTCAAGGAAAAAGTTATGATATGAATGAGCATTTCAGACTAGTTCTTAGTTTGGACACCCTTACAGGCGTTTATAAATTCACTATTGGAACAACGAAAAAGAGGGCCTGATGCATTTCTCTATACACGCCATCAACAGCGTTTTAATCTTTCCAGCAAAGAAAGTGTTAAAGATAATTTTATTGCAGTTCAGCTTCTGGAACTTTGAAAAATACACTTGCCGGGCTCTTGATTTAAAACTTTACTCCTGACATACAAATGAGCGTCTAAACGCTTTGCATTTTTGAATATTCTACAGATTCACACAGCTTTAAAATATTTTGACTTAATTAGTAAAATAAGTGAAAATCTATGGCAGTTTCAGACAAAATTATTGTAATATGGTTTTTTGCTAAAAATGTTCCGTAACTTTCATTTAAAAAGATGAGTAATACTTCTGCAAAAGTTATTAACCTTGCTGATAGACGCGCAAAGAAAGAAGACGAAGCTCGTAATGCTCCAATCACCGGTTGGATCACCTGGCTTTATTGTCCGAAATGCAAGTCACTGGAATATTCAGAATTAGAAATGCCGAATGGAAGAGTCCACAAAAAATGTGGGAACATGGTGGAAGAAGTGGAAGTACAGATTGATGTTCGCGCAGAATACACAATATCCCTACGTAATTCAAAGCGTCTGGACGAGCTTTTTAAAGAAACAAAAATTCCCGCATTTCTCAAACCTCTGGCAAAAAAAGGAATCGGGATGCTAGAAAATTTACATGCAGCAGAAGTAGAATACCGCAAACGGCTGGAAAATATTGTTAACGGTCCTGTAAATCCTTATCCCGATGAGTGGGATGAAAAGTCACTTAAAATGAAACTTAAAACTCTTGATCCACTGGGTTTGATCCACACAGAAGCACGCCAACCCAATCTTCACTTTCCTGAAGTAGACCCCTCCTGACTGAACATGCAAATCCCTGTTGCCCTGGAACGATTGGTTTACGAGTTTTCTCGTTTTCCCGGAGTTGGACGTAAAACTGCACAGCGTCTCGCCTTTAGTATTCTTCGCTATTCACAGCAAGAAACGCAAAATTTGGCAGATGCTCTCACACAGGTAAAAGAGCAAATCCGCTATTGTTCAGTCTGTTCCGGTTTTACCGACATTGACCCCTGCGCGATTTGCAGTCACGCCGGACGAGAGCATGAACAGATCTGTATAGTCGAACAGCCAAATAATATTTTCCCAATTGAAAAAAGTGGGGTTTTCAAAGGCGTTTATCACGTTTTAATGGGCGCAATTTCTCCGCTGGATGGTATAGGACCGGAACAATTGAATATTAAAAACTTAAGAAAAAGGGTGGAAGAAAGTGCGATAAAGGAAATGATAATTGCAACAAACCCTACCGTCAAAGGTGAAGCGACCGCCCTGTTTTTAAAGCAGGAATTTTCCAGGGAAATTACAACAATCACACGGCTGGCCTGCGGAATTCCGGCAGGAGGAGACCTGGAATATGTGGATGATGTTACGTTGATGGAAGCATTTTCCGGACGACACAAATTTTATAACTGATTATTATGCTAGAAGATCTTAAAGAACGCGGTTTTTTCCAACAAAGCACACATCCAGAAGAGTTGGCAAAACGCCTTAAGGAGGACAGAATTTGTTGCTACGTCGGTTTCGATCCAACCGCAGATTCGCTGCACGTAGGTCATCTTATTCCGTTGATGGGACTGGCACACATGCAGCGTGGAGGTCACCGGATAATAGCCTTAATGGGCGGCGGAACGTCCATGATCGGCGATCCCAGCGGAAAAACTGAATTGCGTAAAATGTTGACTGAAGAGCAACTGCAGTCGAATATTGAAGGCATTCTTCCACAAATGGAGCGTTTCCTGGATTTTAGTGGAGACGCGCTTCTCGTCAATAATTCTAAGTGGCTGCGGGACTTAAATTATATTGATTTTCTGCGTGACATCGGTCGGCATTTTTCGGTTAACCGGATGCTATCTTTTGAAACTTATAAAATTAGACTTGAGACAGGTTTAAGTTTCCTGGAATTCAATTATCAACTTTTACAGGCTTTTGATTTTCTGGAATTGAATCGACGTTATAACTGCACCCTGCAAATGGGTGGTGACGATCAGTGGGCTAATATTATTTCAGGAACAGATTTGATTCGGCGCGTGGAGCGCAAAGACGCCTTCGGCTGGACCTATCCACTGTTGACAACATCATCCGGTAAGAAAATGGGGAAAACGGAAAAAGGCGCACTCTGGCTTGATCCGAAACGTACCTCTGCCTATGAGTACTATCAGTATTGGGTCAATACAGAAGATACAGATGTGGAAAAATTTCTAGCCTTATTTACTTTTCTGCCCATGAGTGAAGTCCGGCAACTGGGTCAACTTCAAGGTGCAGATATCCGTGAAGCAAAACAGCGACTGGCTTTTGAAACAACTGCTCTCATTCACGGTAAGGAAACAGCGCTTCAAGCTCAAGAGGCGGCACAGTCTCTTTTTTCCGGAGATGGAAAAAGTGACAAATCGAATGTTCCCAGCACTACAATCGCAGCAGATAATTTTTCCGCAGGCCTTGATATTTTTGAATCTTTTCTGCAGACAGGGCTCTGTAAATCAAAAGGAGAGGCACGGCGTTTACAAGCCCAAGGTGGTGTTTATGTAAATGACGAACGGATTGACAATCCGGAATATTGTCTTGGAAAAACTGATCTGCAGGATGGTGAAATTCTGCTCAGAGCAGGTAAAAAGCGTTATCACCGTTTAATTATAGAAAATTAGGAGCTAATATGGTTAAGCATATTGTAATGTTTAAACTCAAGGAAAACAGTCCTGAAAATATGGATCTTGTTCTTTCAACTTTGAGGGGACTGGAAGGAAAAATTGAGACTTTACGGATGATCGAGGTTGGACTGGATTGCAATAAATCAGAGCGTGCCTATGACATTGTACTGACGACTCATTTTGACGATGAAGCAGGATTAGCTGCATACGTGGCACATCCAAAACATTTACCGGTGATTGACACGATGCGAGCTTTGTGTTCCAGTTCTATCGTAGTTGATTATCTTACTGAGTAGTCCGCGCCAGGGACGAATTCAAATCCGCGATTATCGGTTCAATATTGTTTTCAGAACCTGCCGCAATACGAATCAAATAGCGTGGAAGTTCAATTTCCAGAAGATCTTCGTCGCTGTCGTGATAATGTGTCAACAGTGGGTAGGGACAGACAAGAGTCTGGTTGGAACCTAAAGTCGGCGCTTTAAGGATGGAAATAAATTCGCCGTCGTAAAATCTCCCTAAATTATCTTCAGTATTATTCTTCAGCACAAAACTAACTACACCTCCGTTTCCGGAAAGCAACTTTGGAGCAGGAGAACCGGAGACGTCGCTTGGAGAACAAGCATAATAAACACGGTCGACCGCTGAGTGAGCTTCCAGAAAATGGGCAATAGCCAGACTGTTTTTGTTAAAACGCTGCATACGTTCTTCAAAATCATGCATCCTTTTCCGCAAAACTTCTGCTTCAAGAGGCGAGATTCCCAACCCCCAATTTTGCTGAAATTTCTTTAAGGCCTTCGCGTTTTCCGGAGATTTAACCAGTACTGCTCCACCCGCATGATCGTTGGTACCGCTCAGATATTTGGTTGTGCTGTGAATCACGTAATCCGCGCCCCAATCGATAGGTTGGCAATTGGCAGGTGAAGCGAGAGTATTGTCCACCACAAACGGGACTCCCTGCGCGTTAGCTAATTTGCCGATACGTTCCAAATCCGGAACTCCGCAGAGGGGATTGGTAACCGTTTCAGTGATCACCAACGCGGTGTCCTTCGTCAAAACTTCTGCTAAACGTTCCAACTCATGAAGTCCTATAAATATCGCTTCACTCGTGGAGGATCGTCCGGAATCCATCAGTAAGGAATATGTTTCACTGTAAAGTAACCCGATCACGATCAAGCGCGCTTTTTCCCTTTTCTGCAAAAGAGTCAGCACCGCCATTATAGCTGCCATTCCTGAAGGAAAGAGGAGTCCGGAAGCAGCATTCTCCCATGCGCAAAGTTGTTTCGTCACCGCTTCTTCATGAACGCAGCCAGGCTCTGTTGCGACACCAGAGGAATTTCCGGAGTTCATTTTAGTATCTTCAGTATTTCCAGCAAATTTTTCGCAAAACAGTGTTGCATTACGTGCCGAAAGTATCGCACCGCGTCGTTTACGCAGTTCTGATAATTCTGCCATTTGCCGGTCGTTGTTACTCAGGATTACACCGCCTGCTATTCCGGAAGGCAGATCATGACTTTCCGGAAGGTCGAAACCGGTGATCCAGTATGTAAGACCATTCGGCCATGCAAGTTGAACATCTGCTGGCCAAGATCCAGAAGCAGCTTCTTCATAAACAATAACCGGAACTCTAAGTCGTTTGAATTTTTCGAGCCACTCCGCGTTTTCACTGACAAAATTTTGTAGATCTTCTGGAGCAATCAAGATTAGATCACCCTCTTTTGCGGAAAACTTTTCTGCTGCCGGAAGCTCGTTTAAATTAAAATGCAGAGCCGAAATTTCCAAGGAGGGCAGAGCATCTGTAATGAAAGTTGCACTAGAGGCAAAATTCAACTTGGTAAGAGGACGAGAGTCCTGCAAATAGCTCAGCAATTCCAGCAAAGCGGCTCTTCCGGAACTAAAAGCGAGTGCATGCCGAGCCTGATGTCGGACAGCTAATTGCTGTTGAAAATTTATAACTTGTTTAGGCGGAACAAAACGAAAATATCCATATTCGACTTCTCGTTGTCCGTTTTTCCATTCGTGAATAAAATCCAGTGTCGGCAAAATTCCACTGATTCCGAAAGTTCCTCCTAACAATCCATAAGATTCTTCAGCAGTATTTGCCGGAATTTCGATAATGTCGAAATCGCCTTCATTGGCATTGAAATCGGCCAGAATCGCATCCCCGGGTTTTCCCTTATTCGTAGCACAGACCAAAAACGTAATTCCGGGATAACGCGCATTTCCGTTCCAGAGGGCATCCTCTTTGTCCTTTTCTGAAAAATATGCACCAACATCCGGATGACTGTGATAGATGACTTTGATCTGTTTTCCTGCTTTTTTAAGGGAGCGTTCCAATTTCATATGTTCACGGGGGTCGATCATATAACCATCCCGTCCCGTGCGCGGAAACTGCTCCGGATCTTCCCTGTGCATTTCGTTCATTATATTGCGCATTGGGTAGACGGTTTCCAGTGATTCAGTATCATCTAGATTGCCCACGATAAAACCGCAGGTTTCTTCTGGATATGCCGCCACACCGTGCGCATGACATTCTGCTAAAATATGTGCTGGAATCTGCATTAAGTTGAATAAATTTTATGTTTTAATTGGGAGGTACGGCGGACAGGTTTGCCCGCCTTCCAGTTAGTACTGAGGCATATCTGAATCGACTTCTTCGGCCCAGAGATCTATCCCGCCGCTCAGGTTTTTAAGCTTTTTAAAACCGGCCTTTTTGAGTTCTTTGAGTGCCAGCATGGAGCGCTTCCCTTTGTAACAATAAAGATAAATCGAATCCTCCTGATCCAATCCGCTGGTAGCAGGTTCAAAACTACTTAACGGAAGCAGCTGAGCTCCGTCTATTTTGCAAATATCCCACTCAAAACTTTCACGTACATCAACCAAAACCGCGGAAGGATCCTGATCCATGGCGGCTTTAAATTCCTGTGGAGAAAGTTCATAAGCTGCTTCATCAATTTCTTCCGGAACTTCTGCTCCCGGAAGAGGAACATCGCAAAAAGACTCATAATCAATCAACTCTGTAACGCTGGGATTATCACCGCAGAGGACACATTCCGGATCTTTGCGAACTCGCACCTCCTTGAAATTCATTTTCATTGCGTCGTAGAGCAATAAACGACCAATCAGAGGAGCGCCTCTATCCAAAATCAGCTTAATAACTTCTGTGGCTTGAATTAAACCAACTACGCCCGGGAGCACGCCCAGGACACCTGCAACCGCTCAATTGGGAACAAGGGATGCGGGAGGAGGTTCTGAATATAGACAACGGTAACACGGACCTCCTGCCTCCGGAGAAAAGATGGTTATCTGTCCCTGAAAGCGGAAAATGGCAGCGGAAACCAGCGGTTTTTTTGAAAAATAAGCGGCGTCGTTAATCAGGTAACGTGTCTCAAAATTGTCAGAACCATCCGCGATAATGTCATATTGTTTGAAAAGTTCTAGCACATTGTCACGTTCCAAACGGATGTTGTGAATTTCAACTTCGATGTTCGGGTTTCCCGCCAAAATAGTATCGCGCAGTGATTCGACTTTTGGACGGCCTTCGTCTGAAGTCGTGTGTGCGATTTGCCGGTGTAAATTGGTGTGATCCACAACGTCGAAATCCACCAGTCCAATTTTTCCTACTCCAACCGCACCCAGATACATGCCGAGCGGAGAGCCGAGTCCGCCGGCTCCGATCATCAGCACACTAGATTCTTTCAGGTCCAACTGACCGGCCATTCCAACTTCAGGTAAAGTCAG
>Ga0257127_1002063_pt1 | contig 12951 bp, 9 predicted proteins | sample SI060_135mmetaG_FD_190152 | JGI IMG/M metagenome (GOLD analysis project Ga0257127, IMG submission 190152) | Marine microbial communities from Saanich Inlet, British Columbia, Canada - SI060_135m | ecosystem: Environmental > Aquatic > Marine > Inlet | place: Canada: British Columbia | collected...
AAGGAAGTCTGAATATGTTTCCTTTGACATGAAATGCAGACTTGATTGCCGGGGCATGTAGTATCGCAGGTCGCTATGGCGACATTGTTGTGGACTTTCCTTAGGCATAGCAGGCGATACTGATCGTGTGCTTTCGCACAGAGATGACATTCTCCATACCATACGTCGTCGTTGAGGTGCCTTTTAGGAATAAAGAGCGAACTTTTAATTCTGCCGTCGCTGCTGAGAGGGTCAAAGGACCACTTTACGCGCACATAGGCATGCTTGCGCCACCATCTCTGGATTTTAGTCGCCGGATAGTGGCGAAGCTGGACTGCTGCCTCTACCGAACTCATTGTCCGTCCGGGCTGGAGTCTGCTTAGCGGGGGAAGCTTGCTGAATGCAATAGAATACGCTTCGTCGTCTATTCTTTTTGCTTCTTTACGACACAGAAACATTTTCCAGTTCCGACTTTATTTAATTTCCCCTTCGACTGTCGTCTAGCTTCCAGCTTCCAACTGCTTCCAGCTGCTTCCAGCTTCCAGCTGCTTCCAGCTGCTTCCAGCTTCCATTGGCACATCAACAGACATTCTTCTTCGGAACCGTGCTGTCATGCTGTTGTGCACAGAGGCCCTTGTCAAAAACCTCCCAGAAGAATTTTCTTTTTCGTTCCTCCATGCTGTCATGCTGTTGTGCATAGGCCCCTCGTCGAAAAACCTTCATCGGGGGGGCTTCATCCATTCATTCATCTTTGACTAACAGCTTCATTGTTCGTGGGCAGGGGGTACGGGAAGAATTGCAAAAAAGGGACGGCAAAATGTTTCTGCTCAGAGTTTGAGCTTATTCTTGTGCTCAGAGCAACTCTTGTGTTCTCTTCTATACTTATAACCGACTTCCGAAAGAACGAAATGAGCTCACAGAGTGCTTCTACCCCTTCGTCCAGCAATGGCGAGGCTTCTGCGACGGATGGCATTATGGTCAGCGACAATGGTGTCGATTTTACAGTCCACCGCGAGGCCGCTAGCGCTGCCGGCGCCGCATCAGCTGGCTCTAGCAGTGCTGCGACAGTGGTGGCCGATAGGCTGGATTCTGCGAAGAAACAGTTGGAGGAAAAGTTGAAAAAGTTGTCCCTCCCCACGGATTTTGTCATAGCTGCTGGCGTCGATGGTCGCAACGCTGACTATGCTGAGTGCGTCGATGCGGCGTGGGGACAGTTAGACTACCCTCGCTATGAGTTCAGCAAGCAGCTCACGCCACAAGTCGCGGAGAAGGTGTCTGCCTACTTTGGTGCTCTTTCGGAGGACATGCTGACGGCCATCGAGCTCGTGCGACAGTACAATGTATCGTTCCACAGAGTCCTCAGCGACGAGTTTGCCGGGGCTGAAAAGAAAAAAAATGATCATGTTAATGATGCTGTGAAGCAACGCCGGAAGCACTTTGATTCCTTTTCAAAGCTTGTCTGCGACGGTCTGTACCCGAAGAACCGTTCTGCGATGCATTTACTGTTGGCAGAGATTGGCGATCACACTGAACTGGAGACTATGTCCCGTGATGTCTGTGTCACCTTTAAGGACGAGGCGATGACTATGCTTTACCTGAAGATTCGCGGCATAGTGCCTTTGAGCGCGACCCCGTTTGCCTTTACACAGTCAAGGTTGCAAGACGAAGCATTAATAATTCGCCAATTGACTCTAGAACAAGAGCGAGAGTCATGGAAAGCGGACGCCCAGTCTATCGACGAACGAATGTGGGAGTCGGTGCTGTCCTTCCTCTGCGAATCGGCCACGGTGGACCCCTTCGTTACTGTTAAGGGAAAGTTGTGCCAAGGGGGGCGCGATCTAAGTGACAGGTATGTGATCAACTGTTATTTCCGTCCTCGCTTCTCTGCGGGGTTTGAGACTTCTGCGACAGATTGGACCGTGATCTGCAATGATTGTTCCTGTACGATCAGGGCGCTGTGGTCTAGGGGTGGGACTGTCTCCATAGCAATACAAGAAGAAATTACCTACCGCGACTCTGTCGAGTTGATATATTCTGGAAACACAGCCTTGGAGAACAAGCCTGTTGTTGTTCATCGGCGAGTTGACTTCGACCATAGGGACCTGAACGAATTTAGCGCCATCAACCGTCAACCCTTACCGCGTGTCCGCACGCCACTGGAGCCGTTTCCTTGCAGTGCGACCGAGTTGATGGCAAAGATGTCTCTTGGGCCACCTTCCATCGACAGCACAGACGGCGAGACAGTCGGCGAGGCATTGGACTTGGGAGTGAGGTGGACGCATTTGCGAGATAAGCACAGCCTCAACGCCTCGAATTATGTTCGAATCGTTTCTGGCATGTCTTCTGCGGAGCGCAGGGAGTTTTCGGACTTCTCTGCGGGCGTTGATGCTTTGAAGGCTGTTTCGGAGCTCTTCTTCGACTGTCGCCGCTTGGCCTCGAACCTTGAGTACAAGCATTTGATGCTCTTCGAGCACGGAAAATACATGTTCTGTTACGATGCAAGGAACGACCAGACCTTAAAGATTCGCCTTCCTACACAGCCCCGCGCGGACGATGCGTGTGCTGGCCATAAATTGCAATGCATTCCGCGCAGTTTCAACGCCGGCTTTCCCGAGCGCCTCTACGAGAACAAGGAGGCGACTGTCCCTTCTTTCTTCCATCAGGGAAAGGAGTGCATTCAGCAGTCCATGCAGCGCGTCAGTCCGTTCCCTATGATGCGAAAGTTGGTCTACTTCTTTATCTTCGCTTCGCAAAGGCTTTCCCGCTTCGTTGACGCCAAGTCAAAGTTTGTTACGATTGCGAACCGTTTCGTCTTTGATGCAACCTTTCTGACGATTGCGGAGCGTTTCATCGACACGCCTCATGCGCTCTATTGGGTCGTTCTGAACCATCTGTCGCACGACATGCTGAAGAGGTCGTCTACGGTGTTTGCGCAACAGATGAATGCTCGCGTGGAGGACAATGCAAAGAAGGCGAAAGACCTTGACATGAGCGCGGAGTGCTTTGGCAATCAGGTCGCACACAGTGGGCGATTCCTTTTTGTCGTCCGTTTCCGCGTCCGTAATCATCCGACAGGAAAGAATTGGATTCAGTACGGCTCGCTCCTCGACAACAACGACTATTCCGTGACGACTGGTCTGACGGGCGCTGACCTCCTGCGCTACTGGATGTTTCGTTTTTGGAACAGTCCAATCGCCTACGTCTTCGACCACGATGTTCCGAGGCCCGATTCGTCCGGCCTTCCACCGTTTACGCTGCTGGCCCGTTGGTCGATTTGCAAGGATTCAAAGTGTGGCGATCGCTGGTTGTCGCTTCACAAGCACACGGTGCGTTTTCTGACCAAGGTCGTACAGAACACGGAGGTGAACATTGGTAAATTGTTCGCAAAGTACAAGAAGACGGAGAAGCCGATTGAGGCGAGGCTGACCATTCTGCACGGTTCAAAAAACAGTACGACGTCTCTGCCCTACGACACGAAGCTGAGGGCCTTTCTAGCTCTTCGGTTCCCCCACGTTGCGCAGAACGATTTGTCCTTCTCCTTTCCGGAGCCAGAGGGGGGCGCCCGTTTCGAGCTAACGCACGACAGCACCGTTGCCGACCTCGTCGAGTTCTGCAACATAGAGTGCAGACTGAACACCTTGGCTCGCCTGTGGGTGCCAGTTCAGACGCTGCTTCAAATAAGCAACTTCAACGAGTACGATCAGTGGTCAGGGCGGTGGAAGAACTACGAAGTTCCCTACAGCACAAAGGCGCGAGAGTGGTTACTTTCCGAATTTCTGTGGTTGGAGTACCACGGCGTCGTGGACCGGATCCAGCTGCCCGCTGGCGTCGTACTGACGGCCACGACCACCGTCGGCGACATTGTTGTACACTCCCGCTCTTCCGAGGCTTTCGTCCGCATCAGGTTGCCGCACATAAAGCGGGTCGTCGTGCGCAATGCCGTCCCCTTCAAGCAGGACTATTACAACTATAGTGGCAACAACGGGATGAGGTTCTGCTACAAGCAGGGCATGAAGGAAGTCGTCGGCGAGATTGCGAAATTATACAATCTCAACCCCGCCGAGGTTTTGCTCCACCAGAACGTTGACGATTCGGTGGCAGAGACTTTGGGCGAATACGAATCAGAGCACTTTGATGAGGCGGACGAAATCGAGATTCGATGGCCGCTCCGTCGCCAACGCCTTGTCGAACGCATCATGACAACGCTGGACGAGCGCAAAAGCGTCGTCATGGAGCAGGCCTATCTGGCTGCGATGTCGCTGCAAAAGTTCGTGAAGATGTCCTTTCTGCGCGTGAGGGTTAAGCAAAATCGTCGATTGTTCTATCGCGATTATATTTTCGTTGACGACCTTCGCCATCGTGAGCTCATCGAGATGTTCTATGCATTCCTGTTTCATGCTCGCTACACCGGTTGTGGCCTGCTCTTTCCTTCGCTTGCTCCGGAAGCCGAAATGAAGGATCAGGTCATTTGCACAGAGGCGGAGGCATACAAGAAGAAAGCCTTTGCCGCCTACTACGACCCAGATGCATCGAGTAAGGAGAAAGTCGACGGCCGCGCTTCGGTTAGATCCCTGATGCAGTTTGCCGAAAAGGACGAGCAGATGCACCGCTTTCTCTACTCCTGCCACCGGCGACAGATACACAGCGCATCGTCTGGGAGGAACGATAACCTGAGGAGTGCCTTTGAGGAAATGTTGAGTGGACTCAACGGACGACGGCAGGACTACGAAATGAATCGTTTGGAGAACACGTTAGGTCTTCGAATTGGGTTCGATGCGATCGAGGCGCACTCCCATGGGCGCTTTTCGCAAAGGAACCAATTGGTCGTCCGAACCGTGCAATGCTTTGAAGATTTTCCTGTGCCAGTGTTTGATTTGGCGAGGGCAGACTTCGAGGCCTTCTTCCTGTCGTTTCTGAAGAAGCGTGGCAGCAGTACGTACGTGAGCCCCGTCAGCGACGACGAAGGCCTTCGCTTCGTACTCTCTGCCCCGAACTTGAAGAGCAACCTCTTCGACCCTTCGACGCTCGGCGACACTCCTTACGACAAGGAAGTGAAGGAAAATCTGAAGGGCATCGAGACGAAGGACTGTGCGATATGCTTTGACACCTTCATGCAACCGGTGATTACTCCGTGCCGCCACGTATTCTGCCTGAAGTGTTTGAAGAGAGCTTTCCGTTCCGGTGAAAGTGGACAATGCCCGATGTGCAAGCGAGGCGTGTCTCTCTCACAGGTGAAGAGTCTGACCCACGGTGACGACGACTGTTTCAGGCAAATGCACGAGCTCTGGAAGACCGCGCCCTCTAATTTCGAAGGCAGCTACCTGTGCTTTGACAATGTGACAAAGAAAGTGCGCGAACTCTACCGCGAGAACACAGTCGACGACCTGACGGCGCTGTCGAAGGACATGAAGTGGGGCTTTGAGTACATGACAAAGATCGGCAAGCGGGACGGCACTTGGCGCCCTGCTGGTTCCTTCCGCTCTGTCTGCAACTACCTGAGGGACAAACAGCGCCTTGGGTTGGAATTGACCGTGTCACAGACTCTGAAGCCAAAGGTCTGGATGAAGCGCGCTGTGCAGAGGCTGAAGACGAAGAAGTCGGCGTGTCTTACGCTACAGTCCTTCTGGCGCGCCCATGTCGTTCGTCGCAGGATGAACACAGAGACGAGGGAAACCATCCAGCGCATTCGGAGAAACCTTCGGACCCTGCGGAAGCAAAAGAAGAAGCAGACCCCGCGGAAGCAAAAGAAGAAGCAGACGAAGAAACGCAAGCGAGACTCTGATGCGATGGCCGCCAGACGAAAGGCAGAAGACGTGAAGATACGGAGGATGCTCGTCGCAGAGGGCATCGGGGACAAAGAAAAACACTTGGCCCGAATCGAAGAGCTGCTGAAATGAACAGCATCAGAGCATAGCTAAAACACATAGATATACATATACGTATTTTTATCTTTACATTCAATACACCATACAGCACTGAACACTATCATCCGAACGTTTCCCTCCCTCTTTTTTTGAACACTGTATGCTGTCCTCTGGCAAGCAACTTGAACGTCCTTCATGGCCTGTCCTCCAGAGACCTGCCCGTTCAAGCAGCAGCTCATAAAATGTTTCAGGCCTCTTATTTCGTTCAAAAACGACCCCACGAGCACTATTCATATCCCCCCATTCCCCCTCCCTCTGGACAACGATGGCAACGATGAACCGAAGCCCTACCATTTCGAGCCCCCCTAAACGGCAGCCTGAGAGAGGAGCTCGCAACCTAAGCGGCGAGTTGCGCGAGGTGTGCCTGAAGAACCTAAGGGTCAAATTGGCGAACCATCAGTTCACCTTCCGCGATCCCCAATTACCCTCTCTCACTTTCGCCGAGAAGGATGGCATAAAGTCTCTTGCGAAAGGGGTAGAGTCGTTTATTAACAACTAAGTAATTTATCAGTAATTTATCAGTAGTAGAGTTTACTTGTACAGTCTATCGAACAATCGTTCGACGAGCTCTGCCCTGTTCCCGCCGACCTTTAGGTTAAAGGACTTCAGGGTGTGCTTCAGGTCTTTGTTTTGGAAGGCAGTGCGCATCCGATACGGCATCATGAAAGAAGAGAGCCTTTCTCGCTCCACAATATGTTTCAGAAGCAGCAATGCTTCGCGCAAATCGTTGCCTTCGGTGTGCTCGGTGTGCTCGAAGATTCTGCGCAGTTTGTTCAGTTCGTACATGCTTGCTCTCTTACTAGCGTACGAAGCAAGCTTCTTCAGCGTCTGTTCGTTCCAGCGCGATTTCGTGTAGCGTTTCCACGCGTGCAAGAGGGCAATGCTGACCAGTGGGTGGTCCCCATCACAGATTGTTGGTGAACGTATGCGCCCAAGCGGTTTGAACTTGTTGCCGTAGAATGTTTTTGAGTAGACGTGCTGAACGACGATCTCCTCGCCCTTCTCAAGCTTTGCCAACACTGCATTTGGCTGCCACCATTCTACGGCCTTGCTGCTAGCGCTGCCACTTCCTGCGCCTTCGGTGCGCCGGCGCTTGGCTGGTCGCTCGGCTGGTCGCTCGGCTGACGGCTTGGCTGGTCGCTCGGCTGGTCGCTTGGCTGGTCGCTCGGCTGGTCGCTTGGCTGACTCGGCGTCCGTCAGATCAATTGCGGAACGTTTGTTCTCTGCCTCTTGCTCTGCTAGGCAGGCGTCGGTGACATCTTCGACGTCCGCCGCGTCCGCAAGGGTGACTGGAGACCACATATTTACGCTACCATTCGCCGATCCGCTAACGATTCGGTCCCCATCGATGGCGACAGAATATATACCACGTGTGTGCCCTTCTAGGGTCTTGAGGTTGTATTCGGTCGGAGTCGGAGTGGCAAGGATGTCCTTCACGTCTTCTTTCTTGAGGCGAACGACATTGTCGCCAAGTGAGTTTTCTTTGTCGACGACGAATAGGGAGTAGCGAACACCAGAGGTAACTCGCGAGACGGCATGAAGGATGTCGCGATCGTGGATGCTGGCATATCCTGCCGTTCGCTCTGGGACATGGCACTTGCCCTGCGCATAGAAGATCAATCGCCCCCCTTCATAGTCCTCGTCGGAATTCAAGCAGACTTGTACTGTTCTTGTTGCATAGCTACCATCGCAGTGAAATGCAATGCAGCCCTCTGCTGCTGCGTTGCGACGAAGTGCAAGGCGAACTCTGCCTGTCGACGAGTGGAGCTTAGCGAGGTGTGTGTAGAGCTCCATGCTGAGGCCTGTTTCGAGAAAGGCCTCGGCGTCGGTGAAGAGGATCTTCAGGTCCGATCGCTTGTTCTGCTCGTAGCATTTGTCCATGAAGTCAATAAGAACGGGTGCTATTGCGTCAATTTTCACGGTCGTGGCAAAGAAGGACTTTATCGCAGAGGCGCCTTTTTTCTTTGCGATAATTTCAAGGCATTCGGTGATCCTTGGTAGGTCTTTGCGATTTCCAAGGAGGTAGTCTTTCCACTCTTGCAAAAGTTCCGGGTTGAGCTTTCGTAGAAAATTGCTAATCATTCCGCGCAGTCTGAGGACCATGTGGAGAGTCGCCTCGTGCTGTATGTTGCAGGACCTAAGCGTGAAGCCGTCCTCGAGCTGTTTTCCGGCGTGGATTAGGCGCTGTTCGTCAGGAGGAATTCCGTGATTCCGAAGAATACTTCGCTTCAGGTCCGCGATGGTGTTGGTCGGTTGGGTGTCGACGGTCAAGGTTCTGCCCGTAAGGGTCTTTACGAACAGTTGCATGGTCGATGGATGATGATGTTAGTGTGTCTCTTTTAGGCATAGGCAGAGCTTCTAATTCGTCCCTGAAACATTTGTTAGTCTCTCTGTCGAAAATCATACCGGAACAGCCGTTCGGACGGGACGTTCCGAAGCATGGGGGAGGATGAACTGGAGCTCCCTGTACTGGCACCGTGGGCAGACGAAGGGCTCGACGGCCACGGCCCCCTCCTTCCGGACTAGTTTCTTACAGGCCCACAGCACTACTACCCCGAAGAGCATCAGGGACGCCCCGACGACGGCATCTCGAAGCATTCTTCTGGAAGCCTTCTTCTTCTCTTTCCGACCCGGCTTTGTACTCTGTTGATTTTTCGTTCGATTCCTCTGTCCGACTGGAGAATGTTTCCCGGCCAGCATTTGCACCAAAAGCACCACCAGACTAATTCTTAGAACAACAATGAACAGAATTCCTTTACTGGACGACCCCTTGAACGGCCAGAAGCCTGTGGAGGCTGGCACGACGGTCTACGTCCGTGATTCTCGCGGATCGTTTGCGAAGGCCATTGTCGTGCAGATATTTCGCCCGATGAAGCAGACACCGAAGAAGAAGAAGTTCTTCACCTACAAGGTCTACTCCCTTGGCCACGACGGTGGGGAGATGCCCCTGCGCTACCATCGACGAGCCCGTGGGAAGAAATCGGGCCTTCACTGTTTTCTGGAAGACGAATTTCGGAAGGCCTACCCACAATCGCCCTTGCTGCCTGCTCTGGCTGTCGCTGCTGTCCAAGCGCCTGTCCAAGCCCCTGTCCAAGCGCCTGTCCGCACTGCTCCCGCGCCAATTACAGTGTATTTTACCGCAAACAAGCGCCCTAGAGCAAACAGATGTCGTGTGCGAAAGTCCTTCAAGTACAAAACGAAGACTGGCGACCTCTGCCCATTCTGTATGTTTCGGACTGGTACAATGAAGCGAAGTATGCTCGAACACCTTTGTGGTCCGCGAAGTCACTGTCGAGACTTGGCACACCGTCCGAGCTCGCGCGTCATCCACACGAACAGTTTCACAAAGACGGGCGACTCCTGTCACAATATGTTGAAATCGCTGGGTTTTTCAGACCCTGCCAAGTACGTCGACGAGTACACTCAGTCGTACGGTGCGCAGTGCCCCCACTGTGACTACAAGAGCATTGCTAAGCGCAAGGTGACGCGGCACATCCAGCAGGTGCACCGGCCACGACAGACGATGGTCACCCTCTGAACAGGGGGCTTCTCGAAGGACCTTCCATGTGATGCTGTGTCCATAGAAAATAAAACAAACACCGGACCTAAGTAAAGAATATAATACACATAATATTTTTTGTTCATACGTTTATGCTGTCGGTTTTTTACTACCCCCCCCAGAGCTGTCGACCAGAGCTGTCTCTAGGACGAAACAAAAGCCCAAAGAATGTTTCCGAGACGACACGGGACAAACAGACAAGTACATTTTGACAGAGAGAGAGGAACCAGAAACGAAGAAAGAAAATGTTAACCGAAGCTTCCGTAGAGCTAATACAATCTGTTCAACAGAGTCCGACAGAATTCTTTTCCGGCGAACAGTTGACACTAGAGTTTGAGGGAGGGAAGGTCCTACACCTCCGGTTCTATGGTGGGTTCTGTTATATTGGTATCGCTGGATGTTGCACAGGGGAAGAACACATGAAGAGAGGTGAGGAGATATCTGTCGGGCCGATGGGAATAAACATTCTTGATCGCCCTTTGATAGAACTCAAAAGAGCCTTTGGCGCGATCGTAATGCACTACCTTGGTGCGGCAAGAGAACGGTTTCTAGCCGAACCGAGCTGAAAGGCAGCATACAGCTATGTATTTTTTACTTCTTTTTTTTTACTGATAAACATAGATACAGCACTATTCATCCATCCCACGCACATCCCTACCTCTTCAAGAAAATAAATAAAAAGTCTTTTACTATCCCCCAGAGCTGTTGGTCGGTCTCTAGGATGAAAAAAAGCCATAAGAATGTTTCCGAGACGACAGGGGCCGAAACAACAAGCTCGATTGCATTTATTCAATTCATAAAAGTTATTTACTCACTCAACCAAAGACACGATGAACCCGCAAGAGACAGACCAGCAAAACAGGACAGAAACAGTCCTTTGTGAATCCCGTGAAACCGGCGAACAGACGAGGCTGCCAAAACATTTCACATTCCGCGATCGTCTTTTCGAAGACAGCTTGCCTTATGTTCTGAACAACTACTTCAACGAGATCAGAATACTGGACGTGGACAGATTAGGATATGGTGGCGGTGAAATCCAAAAGCGGATGCTTCTTGTCAACATGAAGAAACCGTACTTTGTCGGCAACGAAGAACGACTCCCACCCGATAACGACTACGAATGGGAGGTCATGCCAATCATGATGGAATTTCCTGTGCTCAGTTCTTCTTTCTTTCCAAAGTACGGCGCAAATGTTTACCGAATCGCCAATCTCTTGAATTCCGAGAACATTTGTGGATACGTAAAAAACGCGGATGGGAAAATGCAAATTTCCGAGACCATTGCTCGCGTTGAGGTACAGCAAACACTGAATCGAATGTGGGCTGAGGCACGTCCATTGCATGCTTTCAAACAGTACCGTCTCTGGAATGATATGGGCAAATGGTGCAACGCCCGAGACGCCGATCACACGGACGTGGGCGATGTGTTAGAAGAGTTTGAGTTGCGTCTGATTCGAGAGGTTGGTCTATCGAAAAAGTTGTTACAACATTTGCAAAAAATCTTCAAACGTCAATGCAAATTAGACACATTCGACGAATTTCACCCTGATTTGTCTGTGATCAAAGAAACAACAGCCTCTAAAGGGAATCTTCATAGGTATCATATGAATGTTGAGGTATACATTCTACCAAAGGGACAAAGCGGTGACGTAGAACGTGGGTTCATTCCATGCGAAGGCGGTGAGAGTCATGGCAACACCTATAACGTTGAACGTGCTCGACGTTATGCTTGCACTACGTCATTTTTACGCGGTGTACCACGATCTCGCCTGCGATCGAAGTCGGTGGGTGATGCTGCTCTAAGGGAAGCGAAACGGAAATACGAACGGTCGTTACCAACACGCGAACCACCAACCCGATACTGGGAATACAACAGGCCATACTTCTACTACAAGACGCTGGAGGAACGAACACTCGAAGAAGAAGCTCGACAACGAAAACGACGACGCTTGCGCTGGTGAAAAGTGGCCTTCTCGAAGGACCTTCCATTTAATGCTGTGTCTATAGAAAATAAATAATTATTTTTAATATTCATGTGTGATGATGATATAAAAAAAATAAACAACATAAAAAGCCTTTTTCGACACAATCCCCCTGTCCCTCTAAGAGAGTCTGTGAAAAAGAATACACAGTCACTGAAAATGTTTCCGAGACGAAACGTGCCGAAACAACAAGCTCAATTGTCTTTATTATAACAAAACAACTATATCACTATGCCAAAACACTCCGCAAACCTAAGGCAGCACAGGAGGGTGCCAACCCCCCCTCGTAGTCCTACTTACAGGCGATTTCGGGGAATGTCGCACGGTCGTCGCCGAGTTAATTTTCGGAGGACGGATTTAATCAACGTTTTGCCGCTCGGCAATGCCCCGGTCCTGAACGGGCAAATGGTTGTTCTCCACCGACCAACGAACATGGAACCACTGGAGAACATCGACTACAACAAGCGCGGTCGCATCGTCGGTGTCGATCCCTGTGCACAAGGCCGCGACGATCGGATGGAAGTGAATGTTCAGTGTAGAACAAAGGACAGCTGTTACCGCAATGTCTTTTTCTCCTTGGACAAGGACGAAATGGACGCAGACAAAATGGACGCATCCGAAATGGACTCTTACAGCAAAGGAGACGACGACACCTTCAAAGAGACCAATATGCCCTTCAGCATCGACAACTCCGAGCCGTCGCCTGTCGTTGTGCCATACAAAAAGCATCACACCTGCAAGCAGGTTAACAAACAAAAGCTGATGACAGATATTTGGAAATTCTGGCTGTCTTTGCGCAGTCACATCTATCAGGACATCACTTGCAATACTTTCCCGGACCGAAATCATCGCACCTGTCTTTACCGGCGAGAGGCAAGAGAAGAGTTCCTCAAACTCTATGCGACGGTCCGCCACCAACTCGACGGATGGTTTGGTGAACTTGAAAAAGCTTTCCACCCGACGGAAACACCAACCGGTGGTTTTGAAGAACACGACGCAACCTGTCCAGACGGTCTCGAGAAGCTATGCGAAGAGGAATCAGAAGAATCGAACGAAAATTGACTGGAAAAAAATAAGAAGAAGATTACCAAAGAGGGACTATATAGTCAACTATAATATTTCGTACTCTAATACTCCTAAACCATGCCCGACAAGAACGACTCAAAGAAACCATCGCCCTTCCACGACTATGTCGATTATGTTGCCATTGCCAGCGTTGCCATTGTCTGCGCTGGTGTTGCCGCTGCCGTTGTGCTTCGCCGAAGGGCCTAGAGATCGTCCCTTCGCAATGGCATGAACCTATCCCCCCCGAGAAGGCCCAAGAAGTGCACCGAATCGCTCTTCTTTACGTCGACGGAGGCTGCAAAGCTAAGGGCGAAGAAGACGGTGAACAGTGCATGCAGGTCGATCATCTCGAAGACTGCGGCGCTGCCGACGGCGACGAGGAAGAGCACGAGATCTTCGGAGTGGTGGTTTTGAAAATTAGAAAGCACCCTAGCAAGGCACA
>Ga0257127_1002073_pt1 | contig 12903 bp, 14 predicted proteins | sample SI060_135mmetaG_FD_190152 | JGI IMG/M metagenome (GOLD analysis project Ga0257127, IMG submission 190152) | Marine microbial communities from Saanich Inlet, British Columbia, Canada - SI060_135m | ecosystem: Environmental > Aquatic > Marine > Inlet | place: Canada: British Columbia | collected...
TTCTCCTGGTTTAAATTTAGTTTCCATTTTCCCCCAATTACTGATATTTTTATTCACATCCTCTTTACTACATTTACATGATTTTCTTTCTCGTCTATTTTTGCTAATTTCATCTCTTTTACATTTACAAATGTAGGCTTTTTCAGAATTAATTAATTCCATTCCTTTTTCATAAAATACTTCCATGTCATCTGAAGTACTTTTCACTATGTCAAATTCTATTCCTAGCCATTCTAATCCAACTTTAATTGCTGCATGATATTCCATTCTTTCAGCTTCAGGATTTGTGTCATCCATTCTTAGAATGAATTTCCCTCCATACATTTTTGCATATTCGGAATTAATGATAGCAGCTTTTGCATGTCCTATATGCGGATAGCCATTTGGTTCTGGTGGAAATCTAGTAATTACATTTCCTTGTTGAGCATTTTTTAATTCCGGTAAACCTTCTCTTTCTTTTATTTTTTCTTTAGGTGCTAAAATCTCTGGAAAGTTTTCATCAATTTCTTTTTTTTGCTCATCAATTGATAATTTATTTACACTCGATACAATTTCAGATATTTCGATTGAAATTTCTTTTACTTTGGTTCTAAATTCTGGTTTAGTTCCAAGAATTTTTCCTAAAATTATTTTATCTCGAGTTTCCCCTTCATGCTCAAATGCATTTTGAAGAGTCATTTTTCTAATTTCTTTTTTAATCTCTTCTTCCATGATGGTTCCTCAATTGTAATTATACACTTCGCTTAACTACGAAATCCAATAATGCTGTTAATTCCATTTTGGCAGTTCCTTTGTATTTTATTAGTGATTTTTCAGATTTTTCAGCATATTTTAGAGCCTGATTTCTGACCTTTTCCTCGATACCTAAGGAACGAATTACTTCAACAGCCTTGTTCAGATCCTTCTTTGAAATTTTACTATTACCAAATGCTTTTAGAATTGTTTTTCTCTCGTTACCTTTTGCTAATTTTATAGCCATTAAAATTGGGAGTGATTTTTTACCTTCTCTTAAATCATTTCCTACTGGCTTCTTTGTAACTTTAGGATCTCCCATAACTCCTATCAAATCATCTGTAATTTGAAATGCAATTCCTAAATTTCTTCCAAAATCTGAAAGATTTGAAATATCTTTAGGTTTGTTTGTTGCACAAATTGCTCCCATTGCACATGACACATCAAATAATGCTGCTGTTTTTTTACCTATCATTGCAATGTATTCTGCTTCTGTTGGAATTCTTTTTTCATCTGCCATTTTAATATCTAATAGTTGACCTTCACAAACATCTACACAAGCTTTTGCAAGTCTGGATATTAGATGTGTATTTGCATTTGGTGATAATTTTGATTCTGAAATGATTTGAAATGCTTTTGAAAATAATACATCTCCTGCTAAAATTGCAATTGGCATACCAAATTTTTTATGTACTGTTGGAACCCCATGACGCATTTCATCATTATCCATAATATCATCATGTACTAGAGTAAAGTTATGTACCATTTCTACTGCACTTGCAGCAATCATTGCAGTTGATGATTTGCCCCCTAAAATTTGGCAACTTCTAATTACCATGTATGGTCTAAGTCTTTTTCCACCATTAACAATAAGATGTCCTGCTGCATCATAGAGTTTTTTTGGATTTCCCTTTAATTTTGAATTAAGATATTTGTTTACAATTTTTGCATTGTTTTCAATTTGCTTAGTTTTTTTCATTTACTAATCTCCACTTTTCTGTTGGAATGTGGGTTTTAATTGCTTCTTGTAATCCTTCATGCACTTCACTATTCATCCATGAAGTTAAGACATTTTCGTGTTTTTTGAGCATAGATTGATCCGATTTTTCAAGTAATTCAAGTGCAATTAGCATCCATGGACAATAAATTTGAGGATTTATTTTAATTTCAGCAATTAGTTCTTTTGCTGAAATCCATTTAATTTCATCAATTTCTCCTTCTATTTCTTTTAACTCTGTATTTTTATCAATCACTCCAACCAGTGTACCACAAACTTCATTTTCAGATCCTACATCTTTGTATGGTACATGATATTCAAATTTATGAAAATAATCTAATTTTCCTGAAATTCCTAATTCTTCAGGCATTCTTCTTTCCCCTGATGAAACATATCCTTCTGATTCTCTTGGATGACTTGCAAATGTTCCATCCCAATCTCCTGGCCATAACATTTTTTCTTTTGCTCTTTTTGTTAGTACTAATCTTCCATCCATATCGAATAATAATGCAGTAAATGCTCTATGTAATTTTCCATTTGGTAAATGACATTTTACTTTTTCTTCTGTTCCAATTGGATTATCGTTTTCATCCACTAAAATTACTAATTCTTCAGGCATTTCTTTTTCCTCTAAACATGGTTCCTTTAAACTCTCTATTTTTAACCGCTGCTACAATTCTTTCTGGTTTTTTACCATTAACAAAAAATACATTCATACCCATTTTAGAAATTTTAATTGCTTCTTCTACTTTTCTTGTCATTCCTCCTGTTACATCCATCTTATTTTCTGACATTAATGGGATATTTCCTTTTAATTCTAAAATCAATTTTTTTGATTTAAAATCTGAATAAAGCCCATCTTCATTTAATGCAAAAATACACAATCTTGGTTTTAGTACTTTTGCAAAATGAGTCATTATTTTATCTCCTGATAGAATGTATGTTTTATTTTGACCAAACCATAATGCATCTCCATATGTAATTGGAATTAAGCCTGATTTTGCTATTTTTTCAACTTCTTTAATTTTATTTAAAATTGGTTTATTACCTGACATAAAATCAGCTGGAGGTAAAGAGTATGGATTTAATTTATTTTTTAATAGTGAATCTAAAATAATTTTATTTAATTCAATCATTGAATTTTTAATAATTGAAACTCCTCTAATGTCATATTTTCTTTCTTTTGTGTGCATATCATATTTTACAGACCAATAATGTCCATATGACCCACCGCCATGTACGATGATTATTGGTTCTTTAATTTTTTTCAAACTTTTTGATAAATTATCAATTGTTTTTCTTCTTGCTGATAATGGTTTTTCTTTATTTGTGATAATTGATCCACCTAATTTTATTAGAATCATGTTGTACCAAACTAACTAGTCAATTAAAAAGTATTTAGTCCTTTGAAATCAATTTTTGTTGAAAAACATTCGTAATTATTATCTTTGAATTTTTTTAGTATGTTTTGTAAATTTGATTCGTTTGTTAATGCAAAAATACATCCTCCGCCACCTGAACCCGTTATTTTTGCTCCAAAAGATGATTCTTGTCCTATTTTTATCATCTTTGTTAATTCTTTATTTGAAATTCCTATATTTTCTAAATATTCTTGATTTTGATTCATTTTTTGTCCTATTTCTTGTATTTTATTTTCTTTAACTAATTTTAAAACATCTTCTACTAATTTTGATTCTAAATTTGATAATTTTGAAAATTCTTCTTTATTTTTATTTTCAAATTCTTTAACTTTGGAAACCATTGATTGTGTTGAATGTTCCATGTTTGAATTTATGATAACTAATTGGAAATTAGGCTCATGTTCAATTTTTTTAAACCCCTTATTCTTGTCATATTCCATTATTCCTCCATATGTACAAACAGTACAATCTGCGCCTGATGTATTTTCAAAAATTGTTCTTTCAGCTTCTATTGCCAGTTCCAATATTTCTTCTTTAGATATATTTCCAAATAATTTGAAAATTGCTGCAGCACCTGCTACACAACATGCTGATGATGAACCTAATCCTGCACCTAATGGTATTTCTGAATCAATCTGAATATGTATTCCTGTATCCTTGTTTTCTACTGCTTTGTTTGCTAAATAATAAAATGGTTTTAATGGTGAATTAATTTCTGAAATTGGTTTATCTGGTTCTAGCTCCAATTTTCCTATTTTAGAATTTATAGAAATTTTTCTTTCACTGGTTTTTTCTGCAGTAACTGTAACTCTTTTGTTAATAGAACATAAAATTGCTTTAACTCCATATACTACAAAATGTTCTCCAAAAAGAATAACTTTTCCTGGAGCTGATGCTATAGATTTCAATTAAATGCTAGATGAGTTTATTCTGTTTCCTCTTCGGTATGCTTTGCTTCAAAGTCTTCAATTTCTTTTTTCATTGATTCATTTTCTTTTAATTCTCCCTTTTCGATGAGAATTTGACGAACTAGTAACCAGTACATTGTTGCTAGTGCTCTTCTTCCTCTGTTATTTGCTGGAATTATAATGTCTAATTTTGATGTAATATTTTCTGTATTTGAAAGACCAATAACTGGAATTCCTGCATTAGTTGCTTCAATTAATGCTTGTTCGTCTACTTCAGGATCTGAAATAAAAACTATTTTTGGTTCAATGTAATATGGTAATGATGGATTTGTTAAAGTTCCTGGCATGAATCTTCCAAGATGATGTTTAGCTCCTGTCATTTCACAGAATTGTTCAATTGGAATTCCTGCATATTGTCTACCTGAACATACTATGATGTTTTCTGCACCTACTCTATTGATAAATTTGGCAGATGTCATGATTTTTTCTAATGTCATATCTCCGTCTAACATGTAAAGTCCTTCATCGGTTGTTTTTGTGATAAATGATTTCATGAATTTTGTCTTGACATTGGTTCCTACTCTTAGTCCTGATCTCTCTATTAACTTCTTAACGTCTATTGCTTCAGTTTGTTCACTCATGACGATTTTAAATCTCCGCCATGCCACATATAAAATCATGCCCTGATAAACGTAATAATTCGTTTAATTTTGCTACTCTTTCACCTCCTACTACGCCTACTTTGAGCATTTTTGACTTTGTTGCTATACCTATGTGTGAAATCTGAGAATCTGTTGATTCTCCAGATCTATGTGATGTAATTAATTTAATATTATTTTGATTTGCAACATCTGCAAATTCAAGAGCATCAAATAGGCTACCTGCTTGATTAACTTTCAAAATTGCTGCATTACATGCTTTTACGTCGATTGCTTTTGTAAGGATATCTTTACTTGTAACAGTCAAATCATCTCCAGTTACCAATGTGTTTGGGAATTTTGCAGTTAATTCTGCCATGTCATCAAATGCTTCTTCATGAACTGCATCTTCGGCATAAATCAATTTGAATTTATCAATAATATTTGCAGCAAAATCAATTTGTTCCCCTGTTGAATTTTCAAATCCAGATCTATCGTACAGATACTTTCCTTTTTCTTCATTCCATTGTGTTGATGATGCAAAATCTACTCCCAGTGAAACTTCTTTACCTAAAGTAAATCCTAAATTCTCACAAGCTTTTGCTGAAACTTCTAATGCTTTTTGATTTTCCAATTTTGGAGCCCATCCGCCTTCATCCCCTCTTCCGTTTGTAAAGTTAGGATCTTCTTTTTCTAAAACTTTACGTAATTCTTTATGAACTGCTAAATTTGTTTCAATTGCATCTTCAATAGTTTTTGAACCTGTTGCACAAATTAAAATTTCTTGAATATCTGGAGTTCCAGGTCCTGCATGTGCACCACCACCTAAAATATTTCCTAATGGAAATGGACATTTAACATCTGAATCTTGTGATAATGTTTTGAACAATGGTTGTTCTAATGATTTTGATGCTGATTCCATTGAGGCAATTGTTACTGCAAATGCAAGTGCTCCTCCAATCACTGAATAATTATTAGTATTGTCTAAGCTTTTCAAAGTACTATGAATTGTTTTTAAATCCGATGAATCTAATCCAATAAATTTTTGAGAATTTTGTGTTAATATTTTAAGACTTTCTTCTGGACCTCCATTTGGAAAACTAGTTGCTTCATACTTACCTACACTTGCACCTGATGGTGCACAAACTCTTCCCAGAAATTTATTATCTGATTTTATATCAACTTCAATTGTTTTACTGCCTCTACTATTGAATAATACACGTCCTTCAATTGAAGTAATTTTAGACAAATTAATCTAATTCAGCTTGAACTTCTTGTTTTCTTTTCTGAATTGATTCATAGAATGGAATTACTTGTTGAATTGTTTCAACAGTAGTCAAAAGCATTCTTCTACAACAATATCTGTTAATTTGTAATTCATTTAGAACTTTTTCAGGATCTTCACCTGCTTTTAGTTTAGTTTGATAATCATCAAATTTATCTGCAATCAAGTTTCCACATGTAAAACATCTAACAGGAATTAACACGTTCAAAAAAGTCGTCAAGGATTATAAAAACCATACATGGATCTTTTGTTGCGGATGTCGCCCAGCCTGGCCAAAGGCGCTAGCTTGAGGGGCTAGTCTCTTAGGAGTACGTGGGTTCAAATCCCATCATCCGCACCATTTTTTTAAAATTATTTTTCTAGTTTTTCTAATGCTTTAATTAATTCTGTTCGTCTTTTTTCTTCTGTAATTGCAGATCTAACATCATCTACTAAAATTCTATTTACATCAATTTTTCGTCTTGCTTCTTTTACAACTTTGTCATATAATGAGAAAGTATAGAGCTGAAGATACAGTCCTTCCATAATTTCAAAAAATCTTACTGCTTCATCGATATTACCGGTCCTCATTTCATCAAAGACCCGTCTTTTCAATTCTCCTACACAATCTAATAATCCTAAAACATATGATTCTGGCATTACTGCTAATTTTTTATCTGACGGAATATCTTTTTTTTCAACAACTGCAATTAGACATGCGGCTTCAACAAATTCTTGTTCTGGTGTAATGAGGTATCTTCTTAATTGTCCTGTTGCTTTTTTCTTATATTTTTTTAATAATGTCTCAGCCTGTTTTAAATTATTTTTTGCTATTGTTAATTCTCCTTTGTGAACTGCAATGATTGATTTACTACATAGAATAATTATTTCTCTTGTATTTTTTAGCAAAAATTCTCTTGAATCTTGCGTAACTGCTAAAGATTTTGTTATTTTATTTAATGATGGTTTTACATTTTTTAATGTCATGTTTGACATAATTCTAAAACTAGGATAAAGCCGTTTGCTAAACTCTTATTTTGGTAATCATTTTGACGTAAAGTATGGAAATAACTGTAGATCAAATGTATCAAATTGAAAATAAAGGTCATGACATGGGTTTTTTAAAAAAGTTCATGATGGAAAATGCTGGAGCTGCAGCAGTTAGACGCTTACTTACGAAATTCGATAATATCACATCAAAAAATATCTTAATTTTTGTAGGCTTGGGAAATAATGGTGGTGATGGTTTGGTGATGGCTAGACATTTAGCTGGATATGGTTCAAACGTTACTGTTATGCTTCTTGGTGATCCTGAAAAAATTAAAACTGAAGAAAGTAATTGGAATTGGTCAATTTTACAAAAAATGCCTTCGGTAACTCTGATGTCTGGAAATTCTTTAGATTTTGATTTCAAACCTGATATTATTATAGATGGAATTTTGGGTACTGGAATTTCTGGTGAAATTAGAGAACCATATGCTTCTGCAATTAATTACATCAACTCAACAGATTGCTACAAATTTGCTGTAGATGTTCCATCAGGATTAGATCCTCAAACCGGAAGTACTGCCAATATTTTTACCAAATGTGATATGACAGTAACATTTCATAAGATGAAGGAAGGAATTCCAAAAAGAAAGGACCTAACTGGTGAACTCTATGCAGAAAAAATTGGAATACCTGTAGAGGCTGAAGAGGGAATTCTATGATAGTACATCAAATACCAGTTGGACCAATGCAAAATTTTTCTTATATTGTGGTTGATGAGGATACTAATGAATCCATAATTATTGATCCTTCTTGGAATTTAATGGAATTAGAATTAATAATTAAAAATAATAATTTAAACATAAAATATATTGTAAACACCCATTACCACGATGATCATACAAGAGGAAATCAAGAAATGGTAGAATCTACAAAAGCTCCTGTCCTTCAACATGAATATTCAACATTGAAAAATGATATTACTGTAAAAGATGGTGATTTTGTTGAATTTGGTAATTCAAAATTAAAAGTTCTTCATACCCCTGGACATTCTGATGATAGTATTTGTTTGATTGGCGATGGAAATATTTTTTCTGGTGATACCTTATTTGTTGGTAATTGTGGAAGAATTGATTTACCTGGAGGTAGTGCATCTAAACTCTATCATAGTCTTTTTGATGTATTGCACTCTTTAGATGATGATTTAGTATTATACCCTGGTCATAATTATGGTCCAACTGAAGTATCTACTATAGGAAAGGAAAAAATGACTAATATGGTAATGCAAAAACGAACAGAACAGCAGTTCTTAGACATGATGGGTTAGTGATATTTTTGGAAGATTTTGAATTATTTGGAAATGTTGATCAGGCTCAAAATTTTCTTGAATCTGTAAAATCTGGAAGATTTCTTTATTCTTTTGTAATGTCATATACTGAAACTTGTGAAATTCCAGGAATTACTATCGCAGGCGCTGATATCAATTCAATGCAATACACTCCTCCAGCTGATGCAGAGTATCTTCATTATGGATTTTGTAAAACAATTGATAACATACCGATGACTCCTGATGGAAAACCTACTCCTGGTCTTTTAACAAAAACAGCTTTAGAATCTGCGAGTATTCCTCATTTGACAATTAATGCTGGAAGTAAAATTGCCCCTCAATTACCTTTTATTGAAACTGGTTTGTCTTTTGGAAAAAATATTTCTGTTGAACCTGCAATGACTGATTCTGAAGTTTCTTCTGCTGTTGAATTTGGTAGAATTGTTGGAAGAAATATGGCATCATTAACTGATTGTTTAGTAATTGGTGAAAGTATTCCTGCTGGAACAACAACTGCTTTAGCTGTATTGCGAGCTTTTGATTATGATGCAAAAGTTAGTTCTAGTATTCCTACAAACCCTACAAAACTAAAAAATGAAGTTGTTAATTCTGCACTTCAACGAATTAATTCTGATCATCCATACAGTATACTTGCAAAAGTTGGTGATCCTATGATTGCTTTTGTTGCAGGAATGTTAAGTTCTGCATCCGCTGTTTCTAAAGTAATGTTAGCTGGTGGAACTCAGATGACTGCTGTTTTGGCATTTGCATCTAAAATTGGATTTAATGAAGAAAACACTGCAATCGGAACTACTTCATATATTACAAATGATCAAAATGCTAATTTCACAAATTTAATTGAACAAATTGCAGATATACCTGCAATTTCTGTCAATCCCAGATTAAACAATTCAAAATATCCTGGATTACAGGCATTTTCAGAAGGGTTTGCAAAAGAAGGTGTAGGTGCTGGTGGCACTATTATTTCATCTATGCTCAAAACTGGCAATGATGCTTCAAAATTTTTGAATCTTGCAGAACAAGAATATGATAGATTATCTAATATGTCCAATTCATAGATAAAAATCTAAAATTGAGTAGAAACATCAAACAAATTTTTAGATAATCTAAAAAAATTAAACATTTTTTTAAAATTTTCTTCAACATAGTTATCTTCATCTCTTAGATTAATTTTCTATGAGTCAAATTATTGAATATGAGAGTTTTTTAAATAGAATTTTTAATTTGGATAAAAACATTAGATTTGTTGCAGTAGCAAATAACTCTGGTGAAATTCTTGCTAAAGGTTCAAAACCTAACATTCCTCTATTCTTATCTCCTGAGGAGACACAGGAAACTCTACATCATGCAATAACTGCATGGAGATCTAGAGAAAAACATTATCCAAAAATTGGAGAAGGGGTATACACTTTAGCAGTTTATAAAAAATTAAGACGTGCAACAATTCCATTACCTAGTGGAAATTTACTGTTGGTAACAATAGATAATGAAGGAGGGCAACAACAGATTATGGATAAAATAATTAATGAAGTTAAAATTCACGATATCTCTGGTACTACTAGTTCTTAATATTTGAAATAACAAAATTACCTGATAGAACAAAAAGTATTTTTCATATATCTTAATACGACTGAAAAATTACCTTGTTTTATGACTAATTTGGCGCTTGGTGGAATAGCTTGTTTTTTTCTAATGGGTATTGCTGTCTTGATAATCTATTTTGTATATCCTTCATTTGAGTACTCTTTAGCCATTGGTAGTATTTTGATAATGATTGGTTTGGTTACTATTGTTCAACTAAAAATAGCTAGAAGACTGTAAAAATTCATTTCACCAAAAAATTAATTATAAATTATTTTTTAAAGTAAAATCATTCTAAAAGCTTGTGCAAGAATTGTGGCAATCACAATTTTTTTACCTAGATTTATTTTTTTTATAAGAATTCAAAATACAATATAATAAAATTTATGAAAATTTTCATTAATATGTTATTCTTAAAATTATTTTAATGATGGGAATGCTTCTAATGACATCTTATAGATCCTCATCATAGCAGATGCCATTAGAAACAATTAGTTTCTATTTTTACTATATTATAATCTAAAAAATCACATCATCAAAGAAAATTTTAAAGTTATTTTATGGCAATATGCTTAAGTCTATAATTTTTACAGAAATGTCATGAAAGAGGATAAAATGAAAATCATGTGTAAATGGTGCAATATTTCTATACCTTGTCATGTTATCAGTGAAGAAATATCTGATCATCATGGAATGTATGGGATAAATAGTATCAAGATTGTTAAAATTAAAATCCATAAACATTACAAAGGAAAAAATTATTGTAAAGGTTCAGATAGAAAAATTACTACGCCTATAGATAAAGTGAAAGATAACAAAGTCCACTACCATTAAGTAATTTATTTAACAGTAACTGATTTTGCTAAATTTCTAGGATAATCTGGATCTGTATCTTTTTCAAGTGCTGAATAATATGCTAGTAATTGAATTGGAATAATTTCTGAAATTGGATATAGAATTTCACTAATTTTTGGGATTTCTATCCAGTAATCATAAATATCACTTTCAATATCTGAAACTCCAATAATTTTTGCTCCACGAGCTTTAATTTCTCTTGCACTCGTTAGTGTGTCTGTATATGTTGAATCATTTGGATTAATGATTATTACAAAAACATCTGTATCCATTAATGCAAGAGGACCATGTTTCAATTCTCCTCCTGGAATTCCTTCTGCATGAATGTAAGTTAATTCTTTTAATTTTAATGCTGATTCTATTGCAATTGGATAATTTATTCCTCTTCCTAAAATGTAAATATCTGAAACATTTTTCAACTCTTTTGCAATTTTTTGAATTTTATTTGGATTTTCAATTATTTTTGAAATTGATTCTGAAAATTCTTCAAAATTAATTGTAATATTTTTACTTAATTTTTGTACAATTTTATACAATATTATTAGTTGTGCAGTAAAGCTTTTTGTTGCAGCTACACCTATCTCTGGTCCACAATTCATTCCAAGTACTACATCTCCTTTACGTGTAAGCGATGATGTAAGTAAATTAACAATGGAAATAATTTTACAGTTCATTTTTTTTGCAATTCTAACTGCTTCTAAAACATCTGCACTTTCTCCACTTTGGGAAATTGCAATAAATGTTGAATTTTCTTCTATTGTTTCTGGTGCAAATTGAAGCTCACTAGCTATAATTGACTCTGATTTGATTTTTACATATTTTGATAAAATTTGTTTTGCAATTAATGCTGAATTATAGCTCGTCCCACTGCCTGTAATGTAGATATTTTTAGCATTTTTGATATATTCTACTGCTTTTCCTATTCCTTCTAATGTTGTTTCTCCTGCTTTTAAGATCACATCTGGTTGTTCATAAATCTCTTTTAGTGTGAAATGTGCATAATCCCCTTTGTATGCATCTCCAAATTCTTTTGAAACTTTTGTAATTTCATGTTTAACTTTGTTCCCATTAAAATCTAAAATTTGAAATTTTTTATTATCTAAAATTACGAAATTTCCACTTTTCATGTATATTGCATTATCTGTATATTCGATAAATCCTAAAACATCACTTGATAGGAATACATTTTCTTTTCCTATTCCAACAATTAGTGGTTCATGATATCTCGCTGCTGCAAGTTGACCGTTTTCAAACATTGCAACAAACGCATAATGGCCTTTAATTTCTGAAACTGTTTTGATAATTGCACCTTTCACATTTTTTGTGGATTCATAATTTTTTTCAAGTAAATTTGCAATTATCTCACTATCTGTTTCACTTTTGAAGTTATATCCCTCATTTTCTAATTGTTTTTTTAGTTCTTCAAAATTTTCAATTATTCCATTATGCACAATTGCAATTTTTCCAGAATTACTTGGATGTGGATGTGCATTAAGATCTGTAACTTTTCCGTGAGTCGCCCATCTTGTATGACCTATCCCTGTTTTACCTGGCAATGTGTCTAGTTGAATTTTTGAATTTACTTCATTAACTTTACCCGTTCCTTTTTTTAATTTAATTTGATTTTCTGATTCTGTTGCAACTCCTACGCTGTCATATCCTCTATACTCCATTCGTTTGAGTCCCTTTACAATAATTGGGGCTGCAATTTCATTTCCTGAATATCCGATAATTGAACACATTGTTATTCTATCTGATAATTGGGGGTATTTACTGATAATGATGCTATGATTAGTCTACTGATGGTTTATCTTCTTTTGTTGCTTCAGCAGGAGTTGCTTCAGCAGGAGTTGCTTCAGCAGGAGTTGCTTCAGCAGGAGTTGCTTCAGCAGGAGTTGCTTCAGCAGGAGTTGCTTCAGCAGGAGTTGCTTCTTCACCTTCAGCAGGTGCTTCTACTTTAGGTTCTTTTGCTTTAGTTTTTTCTAACATTTCTGGAATTTTAGATTCAGGACTAAAGTGAACGCTGTCTTCTTCTGCTACTGTAACTGTATATGATGGAATATCCACTTTTCTATCTCCTACCATGATATGACCGTGAATAACTGCTTGTCTTGCTTGATATGGTGTTTTAAATCCTAATTTGTTTGAAACAATAGTTTGTAATCTTCATGC
>Ga0257127_1002086_pt1 | contig 12835 bp, 16 predicted proteins | sample SI060_135mmetaG_FD_190152 | JGI IMG/M metagenome (GOLD analysis project Ga0257127, IMG submission 190152) | Marine microbial communities from Saanich Inlet, British Columbia, Canada - SI060_135m | ecosystem: Environmental > Aquatic > Marine > Inlet | place: Canada: British Columbia | collected...
CAAAACATGGTAAAAGGATATGGTAAACGTTACATATCTCAATTACATAAGGATCTTAAAGATAGACCAGAAGAACTAAAATTAAGAATGTCTAAAATAAATAAATCAAGAAAATTTACAAAGAAACATAGATTTGTATTAAATTCATTAAGTCATTATAAGTTCAAGGAACATTTGAAACACAAATGCAAAGAATATAATTGTGAGTTCCAAACAGTTACAGAAGAATACACATCGAAATGTTGTTCTCAGTGTGGAATATTGAGTGATACATATAAATATCGCACAAAGATGTGTCCCTATTGTGGATACACATGTGATAGAGATATAAATGGTAGTAGAAATATTTTACTTAAAAATCATAAGAATAATATAAAAACACTTTGGTGTGATAAAATTAAGGCCTCTGGCCGTGCCTTCCATATTGGCATTATGAGTGGTTATAACCTTATATAACCATTTACTATATGGGAATGCAATTTAATATGAGAACATCCGAGCAAATCAATCATATAATTTTAAAAATATTTATTCATGTCGAAATCAATGAAGAATTATGCGATTCTTTGTTAAACACAATAATAAAACATACAAGACCCAAAACAAGACCCAAGCGTAATATTAATGTGCGTACAGAAAGACCATATGCAATACCAAATATACGATTAAATGCAGATCTTAAAGAATTTTTAGTTCATGCCATAGAAACAACGATGAATCCTATTCAAGACGAATCATGGTATAATTCTGATCATGATTTGATAATTATATCTCGATGTGATATTGTGAGACTTATATATGGATATATATCACATCATAAATTATATCGAACTATAGATGGAGTTGTTAACAAAAGATTTATTGAACCGGATGCTATAATAAGAAAAGTTTTACAAATGACGGATAATGATAATTTACATTATTTTAACTTTCAAACATATATTGACCGACTTATTCGAACATGCGAACGAGTTTAAAAATTGATTATTTTATGTATTAAAATGATATTATTTTATTTATTAATGGACTCTACTTTGCAAACTAATGATATCACTACTACCATTATTAATGTTGGACTTTATGGGACAAATAATAATCATATTCTGTCATTTATTCATAAAATATGCGAAAAATGTCCTGGTAAATCACTTGATAAAGAAAGCAATGGTGTAGCATTATTTGATGAAACAAGAAATATCATATATTCATTTTATGCATCATTTGAACCATTTAATGCACATTCAAATAATCCTGATCACAACAAGATTATGGTGATTACAGATGAAACAAATGAAGGTATTGAATTCAAAAATGATATGGTTAGAAAAATGATTGAACATAAATGTATTTTTGCATTTATGACATGGAATGCAGATGTATTTTCTATGAATAATGGGACAAATATACAGGACACGGATAGATTGTTTTTTGATGAATTATACAATTCATTTAATTGTGCTCATGAAGCTGATATAGAATCATATTTTAAGAATCGTGCTATCAATAAAGTCATGGTAGTGGGTGACGAGAGTGTAAATAAAACTGTTATTTTGAACAATTTATGTAACTGTAATAAATATACTGTAATAAAATGCAAATATGGAATATTTTTTGATTATATCGAGAATAATGAAGTGTTATATCTTTTTGAAATGAAGGGTGTTTTAGGTGAGGCCAAACAAATTAATGGATTACTTAATATGACTGATTCATCTAGTTCAAGTACAGATATATTGGACGAATTGAAAGGAGCATGGCCTTCCGTAAGTTCAATTAGTGTACATAACGAAACACCAATTATGGATGAATCTATTTCGACATCAATGATTGACATAATTTGCAAAGTGATGTGCACACCTGTAATTCATCCAGTGAAACTTGTTACATATTCAACGAATGCAATAAATCCCAATTTGTCCATCATGGACAGCATCGTGTATTGTGCTCGTGTTTCAAATCCTGCATCACAAGAAAAAGGAAAAGGAAATGTTGGATTGATCAGATATTTGATGAAACATAAACATTGGTCTCCTTTTGAAATGGCAAATATTTGTTTGGAAATTAAAACAACTCGAGATATTGGAAGACAAATTATTAGACATAGAACCTTTTCATTCCAAGAGTTTTCTCAAAGATATGCAGAAGTTCCAGAACTAATTTGTAATCGCGAAGCAAGACTTCAAGATCAAAAGAATAGACAAAATAGTATTGTATCCGAAGACGATTTAATTAACAGCAATTGGATAGATCAACAACAACAAGTTAAGAATCTTGCTTTACAAACATACAAGACAGCTATAGATATGGGCATTGCTAAAGAACAGGCTAGAGCATTATTGCCGGAAGGATTAGCGCCAACATGTATGTACATGAATGGAAGTATTCGTTCATGGATTCATTACATTGAAGTTAGGACAGGTCCAGAGACACAAAAGGAACATCGCATTATTGCTCAAGAATGTGCTAAAGCAATTTCAGAAGTATTTCCCGAAATAATGACATTTTGTTACAAAGATGAGTAATATTATTTATATTACAAAGAGTAATGGCATAACTTATAAATTAATTTATTAAACAATTTTACATTTACTTATAACAATATCCAATTTTAATATATTGGCTTTGTTACATATTGCAATAACAAATTCGTGAGGTAATGTACAACGTTGAAAACGAAGTTGTTTATATTTGACATCAACTAAATTGTCAATAAATTCTTGTTTAAAAATGCCTGGACCGGAATGTCCAATTGTTAAACACACACCTTGCCATGAATTCATTGCTTCAATAAACATCGATAAATTATACTCTTCATGTGCGCATAAATTCATGATAATTTCTGCACCATTCCATGTTGCCAAAACATTTGTTTCTTCGTTAGATATTTCCATTTCAGTTAATACAATTGTAGATCCCATCCATGTTTCAGCTAAAAATTCAAAATCAGATACATCAGATTCAATACCATCAATATAAATTGTTTGACCGGGAATATTGATGCTACTTTTTAAAATAGATCTGACATTGATATCACACATTAATATTTATTATATTTTATTTTATCATTGGAATAATATTCAATTTTTGTTGAGCAATAAATAAAAATTGAAAATAAATTTTTTGCATGAGGATTATAATTATAGTAATGTTCGCGAAATCGCCTAATATTAGATTCATGTTGCGTGTTCAAGAAGGTTTCGAGTCAAGAGGTCTTAGAACAATGCTTAATAGCGGAACAATCGATTTCGATACAGCAGATCGAGCATTTACATATGCATGTCGACATAACAACAATCGTATTGCAGAAGTGCTGGTTATGTGGGCTCCTACGAGATATTGGTTTTATATTAGTAATTATGGACACATTAATCGATATCAAATCATACAGGACATATAATTTTTGGGTTATTTTTTATTGAGATCGAAAAATTGAAATCTTTCAAAATTAAACGATTGTTATTACTTTATTTAATGAATTCTGACTCAACTATCACAATTACATTTGGAGATATGGCAGAGAATCATGTCGGTATGGAACAAATTGGAGAATTGGGTGAAGCTGGATCAGGATTTACTTATGATGATCTATGTGAAATAAAAGAATATTCTGAATCACAAGGATTTAATATTTCGTTACATGATTTGAATGAATTGGGTGATGCTCCTGATGAATCGGATAAAGCATATTTATTAATATTTCATGAAGGTGCAAAATGTTTGCTAGAATATTATGGTCAATACACTATGGAAGATTTATATGCTGAACAAATGGCTATGCCGGTAGATAAACATGCATATATGTATGGACGTGTTGTAAATAAAAAAGCAAGATGGAATTTGTGTTTTGACGAAGAATCGATAGAACCTGATTATGAAAATAAAAAAGGAAGAATTGTTGGTAAAAGTGATATACCAGTACTAAATGAATTGTATGAGATTATCGAAAATCAAATAGGTGAAAAAGCATCAAATCTTAAAGGTGAAGGTAATTATTATTATGATCCGTCTAGATGTGGAATTGGATTTCATGGAGATTCTGAGAGAAGAAAAGTTATTGGTGTTCGTATTGGACAAACTATGCCATTATGTTATCAGTGGTATCATAATAGGGAACGTATTGGAACCAAAATTACGTTTAATATAGATGGTGGTGATATCTATATTATGAGTGAAAAAGCTGTGGGAAATGATTGGAAGAAGAGATTAATTCCAACATTACGCCATTCAGCTGGATCAGATAGTTTTACGGCATAATTGTTTTATTAAAAATTGAAATAAAAAACATCACTCATATCTACTGGAAAGAAATTGGTACTATTTACCCTATTGCCTACCAAGATGATGAATTCCGAAGAAATTGTGTCTGTCAAAGACAAGGAGGAGAGAGAAAAAGAGGAAATCCTTGACGAAGAGAAAGAGGAAATCCTTGACGAAGAGAAATATGATCGAAAGAAGTCGAAGGCCGAGAAGAAGAAAGCAAAGCAACTGCGTGTTGCTAAAGCTAAATCTGTCGAACGTCTTGAGAATCTATCTCACCAAGTTGCTATCATGGAATTGAAGAAAATCCCCAAGAGTGAGCGACTTGACAATCTTACCAAAAATGAAAAATCAAATTTTTTGTATTGGAAAAGAGAGAAAGACAGGAAATCAAATGACTCTGCACAGGTAGCCAACGCCAATGCCAATGCCAAGAAGATTCTACGAAGTGTCGACAGCGTCAAACTTGATTTTGAAATTGCACTTACCGTGGCTATTTCTCGCGCAAAAAGTGTGTGTAAAGATTTACTTAAACTTGGTTATGATGTGAGAATGGTTCCAGATAGTTATTGCTGTCGTGTTATGCTAAATGATGGCTGCTCAAACAATCTGGAATTATCCATCTCTGCAGTCAAAATGATGGATTGGCGTGAGGCCACGACTGTTTTGGAGACATTGCCCATGAACATTGACAGGTCTTTGTACAAAGAATTTGGTTACGCTGATGTTCTTTTGCATGACGATATTTATGATCTGGTTGATCATCTCGAAAAGCTCCAGATCAAGTATCGTTGTGCCATGGCCCGTCGCAAATTGAAGTAATAGAAATATTGCTTCGAAGCCGATGATGTTGCTTAAAAGTTTGAAAGTTTGAAAGTTTGTTTATCATGTTGTTTGAAAGTTTGTAATGAAAAAACTATCGAATCCATACTTGTTGGAAATGTTGATCTGTTGAATTCTTATGAAATGTTATTCTGTCAATAAACTTAAATCCTAATTCAATAAGTTTATCCACAACAATATCATATTTACAGAGTTCTTGATTATCCATTTCAAACAAAACAAATCTAATATTTTCTAATAATTCGTCACCATTTTCTTCTATTAATTTGCACAAACATCCTTCGCAATCGATTACTAGAACATTGAATTTCAATTTATACTTTGCAAAGAAATTGGAAACCGTTATATTTGGAACAGTTATTGTATTCTCGTTAACTTCACCATCATTTAATGCTCTAGTACCAAGACCTTCATCTTCTAATACCAATCGCAAAGGAGAATTTCCTAGAACATTTGTACAAACTTGGAAATGTGATTTTGTTATTTTTCTGTTTTCTAACAACACATCATATATTCTTGTATCAGGTTCTATTACTACATGATTTGTTTTATTAGACAACATTCTATTTATGCATGAACTTACTACTCCAAGCCTCGCACCAATTTCCAATACAACATCGTTTGGTTTTATCCATCGTGAAACTAAATATTGTTCAAATTGTTCATAGTTTAGAATATTTTTAACACCAATTAATTTTATTTTATTTTTTATTACCCATTTTGCAAATTTATTATATTTCCATTGAAAATTTCTATAATCTTTACCCAAAACAACAGTATCATTTGGTTTTCTCATTAAACTTGATGACATTTAAATTTTAGTTTGGTGATGAAACATCTCCTTGTGATGTTTTAACATGATTTAATTTTATAAAAAATTGATTAATATATTTTTAGATGATATTTATCAATATTAGTAATGGTTATGTGTGCATATTGTAAACAACCTACTCATAATTTATATACTAGAGGAGTACTAACATGTCCAGCATTAATTAAAAAAGAACAGGAAAAAATACAACAATTGGTAACTAATATTGAAAACCATGTGCAGTGCATAAATTCCGTGGACATCATAACAGAAGATCATATGTCATTTACAATGCAGTATTTTCGCCAAATATTGTTTGCATATGAAAATCGTTACATAAACACAGAATGGTTTGATACTGTATTTAGTATGTATAATATTTGCATTCAACAATATTTAATTACAATGCACGACTTTGCATCATTGGCATTATCCTTTTCATCAATAAATGTAATAAAATGGATTGTTCGTGAAAATAAACAATTGGCGAATATTCATGAATTGATCGACCAGTCTAAAACACAATATTCATATCAGTCAAATACTGAAAATGAAAATATTTGTTTGTATTTGTTACTTGATTCTGTTTATAATCAATATAAATAGAATAAAAATATTTTTGTTTATTAATGGATTCAAAATCATTGAGTAAAATTTTATTAATTCCTCATTTGTATTATAATCATTTGCAAAACACGGAATTAATTATAACACCAATCGATTCATGTACAATAAATATATACATAAATGGCAAATTAATTTATCATAAATATCAAAGTATGGAAACATTAAATATAATACATAAATTAATAAAATCAAAATATGTATTACTCATAAATGAAGAAATAATGGATTCTATTATAATACGACAAACGGAAATAATTATTGAAGGTGCTTATAGTAAACAATATATTCCAATATTAAATATGTAACATGCATATGGGACATGATGTAAATATATGCTCCCATGATAGTAAACATGATACACATACCACATGCTCGCATATTTTGAATTTCTTTATTGCCGATGAACCATGACACATATTACATTTTGTTTTATTATTATCACAATTGTGTATCATAAGATATTCATAATCTTTAAAACTGTTACTTGGTGGATACATCGGATCATTACAAACATGAATTGTTTTATTTATATGATCATTACATTTTGTTTTACCAATAATTGTAATTTTAGCGCGTGTTGCAATAAAATTAGATGCTTTTAATGGTGTTTTACACATGGGGCATTGCATATCTTGATTTAACAAATTAAATGATCCATATTTATGAGGATGAATTACCTTCATATTTAATGCAACACATAATTCATTGGTACATTTTGATTCAAAATTAATACCATTGGAACATGTTCTCCATTGTGGTGCATCACTAGACCATTTATCTTCTACAAAACGTTTACTAACATCTGTAAATATTCCTCCACCTCTTATATCCAAGTGCAATAATATTTGCGAATTTCTATTAATATTGTAATTACCTATTGTCATATTCTCTTCCAGTGAATGACGTTTGAACACCAATATCTGTTGATTTGGCGGAATACCTTCTTTATTTTGAATAATCTGCTTGAGTTCGCTTATTAACATATCTTGTGTGACTATAATTGGAATTCTTTTACCAGTTATTGTACCAACAATAATTTTACATTGCATATATTCTTGAACAAGTAAATCCGTCATTTCCATAAATGTTTTTGTAATAGTATTATCGTCATAATAATCAAGAATTTTATTAGGAAAATGATCACTCGGTAGTCCACAAAATACAATATCATCATAATTGAAAATAATGCTATCAGTATGTGGTTCTTTTTTCGTAATAATTATAGTATAATTGTATTTACCGTCAATATATTTAAAATCGTTATATGATAATAATTTATCTCCACGTTCATTTGTAAATTCATATTGATTATATTGTGGGTGTACAATATTAACATTTGTATTTTTAATAATTTTTTTGTAGTAATTATTACAAGTATTCATATAAATTACAAATGTCACATCATCGTATGTAATGGTTATGGTTAAAATATTTAAGTCGTAACACTGATTTCGTATTATTGGACGCAATAAAGTTAATTCGGATTTGGGAACATCTTTAATATATATACTTGACATTTTCTTCATCTCATATGCGATATAATCAACATCATCATAATATGAGGAAATTTCAAAATATTGACCATTAATTTTACACGGAATATTCATTTTTGGTTGTAAGAACATGCAATTCTCATATGATGCAACATCATGATTATCATCATATGTATATTCAACACGAAGACGATATGTATCACTGATCATATCCTTGAACTGTTTCATAGTTAAGTGTGGTGTTATTTTTAAAAAATTATTTGTATGTATAATAGGTATACAAAGACAAACTGGTGAACTCATTAACACATATTATTTTTAGATGTTATTAAATTAATTAATCATTTTTTATGCATATATTGTATATGAAAAGTTGTTTGCTATGTTTTAATATACAAAAATGTATGTTTTGTAATACAATAAATCCATCATCATATTATGAATTTATAGGTGTGTATACAATTTGTAATTGGCATTTTGAAGGACTGTCTAATAATGAAGCAATTATATTGATCAATAGATGTAGAGAAAAGAATGATCAGGAATTAATTTCATCATTGGATGGAATTAATTTATGCAAATAAAAATTGAATACCCTAATTGTTATGATTATAAACTATATTGGTTAATGGATTTGTTTAATAAGTTTGTACATTTTATTGCACCAACTGTTTTTGACAACATTACAATTCGAGAAGCGGTTCAGTTATGGTGTTCTAATAAAGAAGAAGCAAAAAAGAAATATGGTCGTATTCGTGATTGGGATACAAGTTTAGTTACTGATATGAATAATCTATTTGCCAAAAGAATTGCATTTCATGGTGATATATCAAAATGGAATTTAAGTAATGTAACTAACACAAGTTTTATGTTTCTTGGTGCAATGGCATTTGACTCTGATCTTTCATTATGGGATGTATCGAATGTACAAAATATGACAGGTATGTTTTGCGGAGCAGAATCGTTTAATAGTGATATTTCAAAATGGAAAACTGGAAATGTTTTGGATATGTCGTTCATGTTTCATAATGCAAAATTATTTAATAGTCCATTGCCCTGGATCACAAATAATGTACAAAATATGAAATATATGTTTTGTGGCGCAACTCAATTCAATTATCCATTGCCATGGACAACCATGCATGTCTTGGATATGTCATTTATGTTTGCATTTGCTAAATCATTTAATGAGGTAATTAGTTCATGGGATGTTAAAAATGTAATGGATATGTCATGTATGTTTGCTGGAGCAGAATTATTTCAACAACCATTACGCTGGGATACATGTTCTGTTATAAACATGTCCGATATGTTCTGTGGAGCACTTCGTTTCAATCAAGTATTAGAATGGAATGTATCAAATGTTGTAAACATGCAAAGAATGTTTTCCGGAGCTATTTCGTTCAATCAAGAATTGCCATGGAACACATGTAATGTACAAAATATGACAAAAATATTTTACAATGCAACAGAATATAGCATCAGAATACCACATTGGGATTTATCCAGTTTGAATGAATATGATTATATGTTTTATGGTTCAAAAATGGATGATACAACATATTTGGATAGAATCAAGAATATTCATTAATATACTGTTAAAAAAAATTGATTTATTTAATCTCATCATATTTCATTATAGACAACAGAGTACTAATGGTTGTAATAGACGTAAAGAGAAAATCGTATACCCGCAAAATGACCACCCCACCAAGACTAAGAAAAAAGATGCGCACTACCGCGACATTTCCCGGTCAAGGAGAATTCCTGAACTTATCATTGGATGACTTGAAAGAGATGTCTCGCAATGGCGAGCTGGCTGGATTTGGTACATTCGATCATACACGATTCTTCACTAGAAAAGAGCACAAACTGGCCTATGTTCGTAAGAATTTGAATGCCAAGTTTGCCGAAGCTTTTGACACACCATGTGATCCAGTTTGTGATTTGACCAAGCATTTTTACAACGCTCGGAAGAATCCAAGATATCTTCGCTTGTGGAATCTGTTCATAAAGTCGAGTGCAATTGTCAAATTTGAGAATTGTGGTTTGGATCGCGTTGTTACCGCGTTCTGGAACTTGATCGGAATGTAATTTGTTTATTGATTGTGTTTGTCACCTATCAATTTCGAGTTAAAGTTTTTTATTTAATAAAAATTGAATTAATTAAATTGGGTTATATTCATTAGTAAACATCCAGTACTATTAAGCGATCTAATAACAGTACTCAATATGATCTCTTCTCAACAAATTGAAAAGTGGTGTGGTGAAGCTCCACATGAATGGTGGTCATTGACTGCAAGTGGTTTTTGCAAAAAATATCACATCATTGATCATCGGGTGACAAGCGACAGCATGACTTTGTTATTGACCGAATTGAACGTACAAGTGATGTGTCTTAACGCATCTAACAAGGTACTATCTGTGGAAACATTCACGAATATTCGTTCTTTGCAAGGTCTTGAAAACTTTGCTGAGATTATGGATTTTCTGATCATTTTCACGCAGTTCAATTCTCTTGCATTAAACATTGAAGGTTGTGACGTAAGTTATGACACAATGTTAAAATATGTGAACGAAGATAACGCTCATGAGAACATTGTGTAAATGTTGCCAAAAAACTTTTTTTATTTAATGACATTATATGTTGTTTTATATACATAAAAATTGATTTAACAATCTATGACAACAATTTATTTTATTGCATAAATGGCCACGAAAAGTAATCATTTGTATTGCGAATTACAAATATTGGATATGAAAACCAAGGAAATACAAAACAAATTGTTAAAGCAAAATGAACTAGATCTAAGAGATTTGATGAACGAAATTATCAAAAGAGTATTTGTTAAAAATGTTGAACTAACATATGTTTCGTATTATTTATCAGATTTTAATGAAAATTTGATCACAACATCATTTTCATTGACATTTATATTTCAAGCAAATATTCAATATAAAGTAAAAATTGAGTACGAGAACATCATTTTATCATGTAATATTTCATGTAAAGACAAAGATCTTGATGGGTTTTATCATTTGAGAGACGATGTATTTGCATCCAGACACAGTGATGTTGATGAAAACATCGAAGAATTTTTGTACAGCAATACAAATAATAAAATATTTGATAGATTTGCACAAATATTTCATGTTTTATTAACGTGTGTTGGCACACAAAGATTGGTACCAGCCGTTATGAACAATATAGATATGTTTATGAATTGTTGGGATGCTGAAGAATATTTTGTTAACACAAAATATAAGAATAAATTTTACAATTCAAAATTGAGAAATGTTGTGTTGTATTGGTTTAAAGACAGAGTAAAATGTGAAGAAACATATGGTCATATTTCGCATTGGGATACCGAATTAGTAACATGTATGTTTGGATTGTTTAATTTTAATGAAAATTTTAATGAACCATTGTATTGGAACACATCAAATGTTACCAACATGACCAATATGTTTCTCAAATGCAAATCATTTGATCAGTGTTTAAATTTTGATATGTCTAAAGTTACTGAGAGAAAAGATATGTTTACAGGATCTAATGGATCTTTGTACAAATAATGATGTAATATCATTAAAAAATTGAATTATTTTATCAAGTAATCATTGCCAACATTTGACAATGGATATTGAATTAGAAAGCGAGCCTATTATTATATCTCATAACGAAACAAAACGTTCAAAAGCCAAACGAATTAAAACAAAACAAAAGGATGATGGCAATTACAAACATAAAAAGACATTAGAAGAGGGCCAAAATATGGAATTGTGTATTCCACACAATTTTTTCGTACATGATCCAATGCAACGACAAGTAAGTTATAAGGACGATATTTTTTCAAATAAAATTGTTGAAAATCGTGCATATGAACAATATTTTTGGTCAGCAGACGTGGTCAGAAGAATTCGAGATGCATTAATATTTACTGATGAAGGAAGTTGTTGTTGTTTTACTACTCCAAGTTTGACAGAGGGATTTTTAGAACAAGGTAGAGATGAACCGTTATTAGATATTGATATCAGATTTAATTACTTAAAATTGTTTCAACAATTCGATATCAAAAATCCACACGAACCTGGTGGTATGGAAAATTTCAAAGTAATAATTATTGATCCACCATTTTTTAATATATCTATAATGGAATTGTTTCATGCAACAAATGTTATTACTAATAACAATTTTAATACAAATATCATTATCGGATTTTTGAAACGATATGAATATGCATTGTTAGAAACATTTAAACCATATGGTATATCTGAAACAAGTATGAACTTGGAGTATGCTCATATCAAGCCAAATAAATGGCCAAACTTTACTCTTTATTCAAATATCGATTTGCCAGGAATAAAAAGAATTCCTTCAAAACATAATTACAAATGTCGCAAGTTAGCAGTATAAAAATTCACATTGTTTGTTCAATATTCATGACATCAATTATCAATTGATGTCGTTTTTGTAAATTATTTTATTCAAAAAAATTGATTAATTAATTATGTGTATAGCTCAGTGTACCAATTTAGTATTATTGAGCTATTTATTGTCTTAAAAATAACTCGTGTAATTTTTACAAACAAAATGAACACCGAAACGAAGAGCGATGACATCATTATTCATGAAGCTTTTGATGATATAAGTCTTCGAGAAGCTTTGCTAGATGTTTTCAGTACCGGACAACGTTCTTATAGCATTAGAACATTTGGTCCAATTAGTCAATGGAATACAAGCAATGTAACAAGTTTAGAAAATATATTTCATGATGCATATTTTCGCGTAAAAGCATTTCGTGCA
>Ga0257127_1002089_pt1 | contig 12826 bp, 12 predicted proteins | sample SI060_135mmetaG_FD_190152 | JGI IMG/M metagenome (GOLD analysis project Ga0257127, IMG submission 190152) | Marine microbial communities from Saanich Inlet, British Columbia, Canada - SI060_135m | ecosystem: Environmental > Aquatic > Marine > Inlet | place: Canada: British Columbia | collected...
ATATCACCAAGTAATGTATTATTTGACTTATATATTGACATGCAAATTGTGGAGTTATAGACTTGGGATAAATCGGATTTAATCGAGCTATTTGATTAGCAAAATAAGTTCAATTAATGTGACTTGTAATATTAAACTCATTATTAATGATACCTGATTTATGGGTTAATAAAAGGGTTATCAGGTATGTTGCCTGATAATAATAAGTTGGCTTCAGAAAGATAGAGGAGGAGCATCATGGATATTCAGACACTAACAACATTCTTTATGTGGTGTACAATCATAAACGGGGCACTGTTGGTACTCTGGACCACAATGTGTATATTGGCCCCGGATTTGGTGTACCGTACGCAAAGCAAATGGTATCCCATTCCCCGAGAAACCTTCAACGTGGTCATTTACTCGTTCCTCGGGTTGTTCAAAATCGTCTTTCTGGTCTTCAATGTCGTTCCCTACGTGGCTCTGCTGATCGTCGGATAAAAAGGAGCATCCAACAAAGCCTTGCACTTGACGGCAATTCCGCTGCGCTCCATTGCCGCTGGTGAGCTCAGACGTTATCCCAAGGAGTCAATCGATAGAATTTAGTTCGACTATTTGTTTGTGCATATTACTTGTCAGTGATAGACTAACATACGTAATACAAGATTAGAATCGATCAATGAGGTGTCAAATGCAAACTGTTACCGTATCTCCGAAATATCAAGTAGTTATACCAAAATCTATTCGTGAAAAACTGGAAATTACGCCCGGTCAAAAAATACAAGCCATTCTATTTAATGATCGAATTGAAATGATTCCCATTCAACCCATCAAAAAAATGAGGGGATATTTAAAGGGAATTGATACAAATATTGAAAGAGAGGATGAGAGGCTATGAATGTAGTTGACTCCTCCGGTTGGCTCGAGTATTTCGCAGATACACTACAGGCCAAGCATTTTTCTTCACCTATTGAAGATACAGAAAACCTTGTTGTTCCCACAATAACCCTGTTTGAAGTTTTCAAGAAAATTTTAAAACACAAAGATGAAGGAAAAGCGCTCCAAGCTGTTGCCCTTATGCAACAGGGGCAGATTGTAGATTTGGATATGGAATTATCATTGAATGCGGGAAAACTCAGTGTTGAGCATGGTTTGCCAATGGCAGATAGTTTAATATTAGCGACTGCTCAAAATTATAACGCTACACTGTGGACTCAAGATAGCGATTTTAGGGGCTTGGAAGGAGTTAAGTATATCCCGAAGGGGAACAAAAAAAGATAACAAATGGATGTAGATTGACTGTGGGCACGCGTTTTTTAATTGAAATTGGCTGATTATATGTTGTCCATGAAGTAATCCAAAATATGGGCATATATTCCAACAGCAACTGATCCGTGCGTTCGGCAACTATACAATCTAACAGTCAATACTAACTTGTACTTTTCAAACAGAGGGATAGATCATGAATACTCGAAATGCTGCCTGCAGCTGTGGGCGGTTAAGCATTATCGTTGAAGAAACACCTGTTCGTATCTCCATGTGTCATTGTCTGGCCTGTCAGCGTAGAACCGGCAGTGTGTTTGGTGCTCAAGCGTGGTATCCAAAAGAGAAGGTCACTGTAAGCGGCCCCTCGAGTGAGTATTGCCGCACTGCCGACAGTGGAAAACGAATCACGTATCACTTCTGTTCAGAGTGCGGCTCAACGGTGTACTACCAGGCTGACGCTTTTCCAGACAGGACTGCCGTACCAATTGGCGCTTTTGCTGATCCTTCGTTTCCGGTACCAATGGTCTCTATCTATGAGTCGAGTAAACACGCGTGGGTCACTGTACCGAAGGACTTGGAGCACCATGATGACTAGAGTACAGTGCCAAACCAGCGGGTTCAGTAGGACATCGCTTCGCTAGGCCACTGACCCTTGGCGTTATCCGTTTAAACAAATCTATCTGGAGATAATCATGGGTAAGATATTTGAGCTGCCAATTCGCGAAGGCGATTATCCAAAAATTGGACAAGAACCTCCTCAGCTGTAAAAATGGAAAAAACAAGAATGAATTAAAATTGATATTTGGTTTTAAATTCTATTCGGTGCTCTTCACGAAAGGCATAAAAATCTGATTCTTCGTCTGTAATAGAAAAAACGAAAAGACCCATTGAAAACTTAAAACGATCGTTAAGCTTATAGTCTACAAGCCCATTGGCGATTCGATCGGACCTAGAAAGCACCCCCAGCAGTCCTAGATTTAATGTAAGGTCTTCATTAAAATATGTCTTAGTCCAACCAAGGTTGACGTAGCCACTATCTTTTTTTTGCGTTAATGACTCATCCCAGTCGATAATTTGTGACAGACTAACGCTTGCAACCAGAGAATGCTGGCTGATGGTGGTTTCGATTCCAAAAGCGGTATCCAGACGATCTTTATAGACCAGCTCAAAGTTTTTGTCATTTATTCCTTGATCAGTTTTATAACCTAAGTCTGCTTTGAGCAGGGTTTGCCCAATAGGATAGTTGAAGTTAGTGCCATACAGTAAAAAAGGTTTCGCAACTTCTTGAAGTCTATTGTTCTTTAGCTGATAGCCGGGTTGGTTGGGAGTTAAATTCGCAACTAAAAGAGCCATTTCGCTAACACCGAGCTTAAACTTTGTTCTGAGACCATATTCTGGATTTGGTTTTTCAACTGAGATAATTTTTAGAGAAGACAAAGAATTTTGGCGTGCGTAAATTGAACCATCGGCTGGATTTTTATTAAATTGGGGCACCGGGGTTACAAAGGTTTCCCAGGTCAAACTCTCTGTGTAGAGTGTCGCGGAAATTGTCTCTTGGCCTATACGCGTATCCTCAAAATCAACAAATAGGAATTCACTGGTATCAATTGGGTTGAGCGTATCTGTCGCTTGGGCTCCTTCTACATCACCCCAAACGATGGATTGAAGACCTAACTTAAAGGTGAGTTGCTCAAAACTTTTTTGTAACCACGCTTCTTTGATTAAACTATCGAAATCATAGTCCTGTGCCTTTGATATGGCTCGGTGATCTTTAGTCCAATAGAGTGAACCTGTCGCGTCTATCTTAGCATAAAGGCTTTCACCGATGGAACTCGCATAGTCAATATTAACCCCTGTTCTGTTATTGACCATATTTTTTTGCTCTCCAAGTCGAAAAGAGAGAGCATGATCAAGACTTATTCGAATCGCCGAAGGGGAAGCAACAGTGTCCTCATCAACGCCCGAATGGGGTTCCTCAGAGAATTCTGACTCTTCATCCATTGAAAAGTCCATTTCAACGTCATCCTCTAAAAGATCAAGTTCATCTTGAGCCAAGGCTTGAAAGGTGAAGCAAAGAGCTAAAATAGCAATAAATATCCATTTATTTACAATCATTTCAGCTGCTTTCTAAGTTTTTTTAGGTGATTCTCCCGAAAAGCAAAATCGGTGAGAGAACGCTGACTTAAAAAATCTTCACTCACAGAAATATTAAGAGCAATCTTCTCCATGCTCATCTTGCTCAAACGGCTGGTTTGCTGGTTGACGATAATAATCGAACGAGCCATCCAGTGACCTGAAATCTGTTCTACCTTAAAAAAAGAAAGGCGTTTATAGGGTTTGTCGCGCTTATCAAAGGTCTGGACTTTTAAGGTGATTAAGCGTTCTTGATCAATCCAGAAAATGGACTTTGCGTAACGAGTCTTTTTTAATTTGGCTGCCATAGGTTTTGACTCAATGATCCAAACAGCCCGTTTTCCAAACTTGCCCTCTTCTAATATTTTGTATTGGTACTGGTCGATTTTACCTGTTTCCATGTCTTCTGTGGTGAACTCCGAACCAAATAAACTAGTCGCTTCAGAGTCTTCGTCACTGCCACTGGCCATTCTTTTTACCTTGCCCAGTGCTGATAGATACAACCATGATTCAGTGTCTTTGGTGGGATCATCATAGATAAAACTCAGCATCCCGATGCCTCGCTCACTGGTAGGAGAAAGCAGAATAGAGATAGATTTCGAATCTAAGTTGTCCTTGCCGGTGTTGATTTGGGCAGATTCTAGTTTTTTAACTCTAGGACGTTCAACGCATTTGATCTTTTTGTTGGTTTTAGCAAACTTGCAGGTAGAAAGACTCATAATTGAAAAGGTGGAATCATTGACAGCTTTACTAACTGCATCCACTTTTTTCATGATTTCTAGAGCATTTTGCGCATTTGCCGGACCCAAAGTGAAAAGTAAAAATGTGATTAGTAAACAATAGTTTTTCATGCCGTATCTCCTAAAGATTGTGTTCCCATGGTGGGTTTAAAAATATACATTAGAGCTGGTAATAAAAAGAGGTCACAGATCAATGCGGCAAAAATACCAATAGAACCAAAAGTTCCCATTTTAGAAAGTCCACCGTAATCAGAAAAGGAAAGAATCGCAAAACCCAGACCCAATATTAATGAAGTAAAGGTGATGGCTTGTCCAACCTCTTTCAAAGTATCCTCTATTGCGGTAGCATAGTCTTTGCCCTCCATGAGTGCGTCTCGGTAGTGGGTAATGAAATGAATGGTATCATCTACCGCTAGACCGATGATTACAGGTGCAATCACCATGGTATCCCCATCAAGAGGGACTTTAAGCAAACCCATCAACCCGAAGGTAACAATAGCAGGGATGATATTGGGGATAATAGAAATCAATCCGCCCTGCAAAGAACCAAGAGTTAAAATCATCAAAAGACTGATAATGATAATCACAAAGCTAAAGCTTTTTTGCTGAGCTTCAGCCATATCTTGGCTCAGTTTCATCATCAGTGCGAGACTACCCGTGACCACTACTTTTAGATCAGGATAATTTACCTTTAAGGGGACAAAAATCTGCTCGATGTCGTTTTTAATATCAGCAAATATTTTTTTGTATTCATAAGAACCCGCATTTTTTAACATGATCGAAATATGGGTTTTGCTCATCCCATCATTCACCAATAGCCGCCGATCTTCTGGGTTGACATTATTAAAAAGAAAGATCAGTTGGGATGTCAATTGGGGATCGGTAGGGAGCATGTAAAAGGATTTATCATCCTGATTCATGGTTTGATTCGTCTCCTTTACAATACGAGCAAGTGAAAAAGTCTTGGTGATATATTGCTGATAGTCACTTGTTAAACGCTGCTCCAATTGGTCCATCGCTGCTAAAACTGCAGGGTCATAGAGAGCATCAAATTTTCCTAGATCGAGCATAACTTCCATGCTTTGCGCACCCATCATTTTGTCATCAACCAACTCGTAAGCAACACGCATTTCGCTGCCTTCATTTGTCAATTCAACCATATTGGTATCGACTCTCACAATGGAAGTACCATAAGCAAAAACACCTAATAGTAAAAGGAAAATGACAGCAATCTGGATGGGGCGAGGAGCGACCCAACCCGGGATTTTGCTCAGCAAGGGTTGAATCCACCCAGCACTCACAGTCCAACTGAGCCAACCCTGTTTGGCATGTTCATCTTTCGCCGATTTATTAGCAAGAGGATGCCAAAGGTCCATGCATACGGGAAGCAAGGTCCAGGTTAAAAACCAAGCCAAACCCACGCCAGCGGCAGACATGACACCAAACGTCACAAATTGATTCATACCTGTTATTGAAAGCGCCAACATCCCGGCCATTGTAGTAATACTGGTGATTAAAATGGGGATGCCTGTTTTGCGATAGGTTTGAGTTAAAGAAACCTCATGGTCTAATCCTTCTCGACGGTTTATCAAATAGGTGCTCATGACATGAACACTATCTGCCACGCCAACTGTGATTATCAGCATTGCAGTTAAAGAAACTAAGGTAGATACTTCTATTCCAACCCACGAGACGGCACCAATCGTCCAGCAAAGATTGACCAGAATCATGACAATAGGCCAAACAACAGCACTAAATGATTTTAGTAAGGTCCACAATAAACCAGTGATCACCAGTAACATGATGATCATCAGGATCCCTGCTTCCTCAGTAGACTTCATCGCCCAAGCTATTAAAGGAGGGTTGCCCACAGAATAAAATTCAAATTGAGACTTATATTTTGGCTGATCAAAAATCAATCTCAGATCATCCATAAAGCCGACGTATTCTGTAACTTCCGTCGTTAAAAACTCAACCTTTTCACCTTCATAATTCAAGTCTGGATCAAAAGATTCTTCTTCGGTTAATTCAAATTCATCGTTTGTATCTTCTGCCAATAGCTCAAAGGCTTGCTCTTTATGCTCTCCCGCACCCTTAGTAATAGCACCAAAATCTGTTTTTATTTGAAATGCGCCATATTGATAGTCTTTGGAAAATAAAGCCCCGACCATACTCTCTTGGGTTGCCGCAATCGCACGGAGTTTTTCTCTCTTTTCTTTGGATTTTGGAACATCCTTAATCACTATACGATTAGAAATCAGATCGTCTCCCTTGACCATCTGATAGCGGCTATTGGTCAAAGAGGTGACCTTTTTGATGTGAGCCAGGTTTGCTTTATCAGCAAAGAGTAAGTGACTTGGCGGATTGATCAGCTCTTCGCTTAGCTCATGTATTAACTTCAGGGATTCATAAGAAAAAACATCACCATCTAAAGGGCGGTAAACCACATAGAGACCATCATCACTGCCAAACTCTTCGCGGAAAGTATCCAAGGCAACCTTGGCAGGGTCACCCTTTTCAAACCATGACTCTATGGTCATATCCATTTTTAAATTTTCGGACATCCCGTAAGCCATCAAGATCGTAGATACCAAATAAAATCCAAGAATGATATATCGCCAGGGACGCAATGCCGCAGGTGTGGCCTCAAAGATACGATTAAATGATTGTAAAATAGGGTTAAGTAAATTTTTTCTATTCATTATGGGCTCCCTTCAATGAAGTTCATGATCATGTTGATGAATTCAACGGAGATCTTTAAGTATAATTCTCGGTCTTGCAAAACTAAGTATTGAGTTCCCAATCCAGCCAAAAAAGCATCTAACAGATAGACAAGGATTTCCTTTTTTTCTTCAGGAAAGTTAGGCGGGAAATAACCAGAAAGATCATCAACCCATTTTTTGTAGCTGCTCTTTAAGATTTTCTGCAAGCGCATTGTATAGGTCTCATTGAATCTGGAAAAATCAATAAAGTAGTAGATGGCAATCATAAACTCAGGAGTTTCATCCATCATTTTAAGCGTGGTACTTGCTGAGGTCTCTAAAAATTCAACCATGGTCGTTGGTTTGGCTTGAAATACCTGGGCTTCGATCATTTGCACCATTTGATCAAGCAGATAAAGAAAGAAATCTTCAATCTTTGGGAAGTGATGAAAAAAACCAGCTTTACTGACTCCAGCAGCTCCAGCAATTTGCGATGCGGTCAGACCCTTAACCCCTTTTTCTTTTAAGACTTGAAAGCCCGCTAAAAAAAGTTTCTCTCTGGTTTGTTCTGTCTGTATTATTTTTGTAACCATGTTGCTCTCTCCTTTTGAAGTTTTAATTAAATCAAGCATTACACAAGCCGATCGATCGGTCAATGTATATTCTTAAAGATCCTATCCGTTGGGAAATTAAAGAGAATGAATTACTCTTGCCCAAGAGAATGAACTGCAGAGCTTGAGACAAATGGCTTTATTCGAGACAAAAAATGTCATTTCGAAGCCAACTAAATTCTCATCCTTGACTTTAGGCGGCTAGTACGGTGAGGCTGGAATTGAATGAAATAGTTACTATGGAATCACATTACGTGGACTAGCGAGTTACAATCACAGGAGTAATCAGCGTCTTAACTCTGCTTGTGATCTGCTTCATGAGGAATTATACTTGCCCATAGGAAGTCATTATTCGCTTCTATTCGCTGAACACTCAATCACACGCTCATCGTCGAGCTAATTTTTCTAGCTAGGTTTGCAAGTGAGTAAGGAATGCCTTACCAAACTTTGATAGGATATTTGTAATAGCTTAAGCAGGTGAACTTTTAATTATGTTTACAATGGTTTCGAACTTGGTCAATAAACCAAATAGTTTTTTAATAAAAACGATACTCTTTACTGGGCTAGCACTAATTGCATTTGCCGCTAATTCAGTGTTGTGCCGTTTGGCACTAGGAGGGAGTGCAATTGATGCTTCTACCTTTACTATTGTACGTCTGCTATCTGGTGTTATTGTTCTGACAGTTATTTTAAACATTAGTAAAATTAACTCTAACTCTAGTCCATCCACAAAAGGAAGCTGGCCAGCAAGTATAGCGTTGTTCCTTTATGCATTTACATTTTCATTTGCGTATGTGACGCTAGAAACAGCAACCGGGGCGCTCATTTTATTTGGTTCGGTTCAAATTACAATGATACTGTTGACTATTTTTTCAGGGAATCGGCTGCACATTTCTGAATGGGTTGGTATGGCGATCGCTTTCGCAGGATTTGTTTATCTCGTTCTGCCGGGGGTAACAACACCATCAGTTATCGGTTTCTTTCTTATGACTGTCTCTGGAATTGCATGGGGTGTCTACACTCTAAAAGGACGCGGCTCTAAGAGTCCGATTATGGATACAGCCTATAATTTTTTAAGGACTCTACCGTTTGTCATTATTTTGGCTATCATTACAATGAAATACGCACATTATTCAGCAGAGGGAATTTTACTAGCCGCATTATCAGGAGGCATCGCATCTGGTATTGGATACATGATATGGTATATCGCACTCAGTGGTCTTTCAGTCACTCAAGCAGCAGTTCTTCAGCTCTTAGTGCCTGTAATAGCAGCTTTTGGAGGTATTATATTTGTGTCCGAGTCGATTAGTTTACGTTTAGCAGTTTCATCCACGATGATACTTGGGGGTATTTTAATGGTAGTTTTAGGTAGATATTATTATGTTCAGTTACAAACTGGTGGCAAAACATAACAATGGCATAAACTCAGAATTTTTTCCGTGCTCCGCACTCCAAAACAAGCTGGTAATGCCAGGATTAGCAATCTTACGCAATCACAAGGAGTGTTATAATGAAACCAAAGGTTTTCGAAGCTCCTAAGCTCGTGCCTATTACGCGAGCGTTAACAATCTTACCCAAACTCAAAGAGTTATTTATGAAAAATTCATTTCGTCTTTATATTCTAATTATGTTCCTCGGAATATTCATTTTGAACGGCTGTAGTCAGGCTGAAGTCCTCACTCCTGTTTCCACACCTTACAATGCGAAAAGCGGTGCAAAGCTGAATTCAAGTAATGTCTCCGTATCCGTTTCGACACCGTATAATGCCGAAGCTATTTTGTCTCAAACCATTCAATTAAAGCCAACTAGCAAAAAAAATATAGCAGATAAAAGCCGCATCTTGCTTAAACATGAAAATTCATATTTGGCGACGAATAATCGCTATGAAATTGAATTAAACGAATCATTATCAACCTACGATGATCTGTTACTCAAAACATTTTATCCTGTCAAAGAGGAATCCGCGTCAGGCTCGCAGTCATGCTATCGCCTGGATTCTGAAAAACACTCTATTTATTCCATTGATTATGATACCGCAACAATGAGGCTTAAAATGCGGAACAATTGGGGTTATGATCGGGATGCTGAGTCGGCTTATCTTTGTTTCAACTTTGACACCGCCAGCCATACGTTGACGGCGGCAAAACGGTATACGTTTAATGACGGAGAGAGCACTTTTGAAGAAGACAAGAATTTTTCGCCATCGTCTGTGTTTTATGATTCTGCACATGCTTACTTTAAATTAAATTCCTCGGGTTCCAAAATTTCTCTCTACGAATCCGGATTTGACTTCAGTGTGCCCAGTGACTTTAATCCGGTTCACTCACAGGGAGTTCCAAACCAAAGAGTGATGTGGGAAAAAAACAGAACTGAAAGTTTCTCAAGGCATCGTTTATCTGGAGACAAAATTCAGAAAGACATTAACTCCATATACCTCCCGCAAGTTCAGGTGGCTGGTAATAATACCGAGACTCGTGCTGCGGCGGAAAAAATGTTGAAGCAAATTACAAGTGACTTGGTGGGTTCTGGCGAATCTTTACGTTATAGCCCTGCAGTATATTTAGCGTTTAGAAACGGATTGCTCAACACAAAACTAAAAGGCTCAACGACCGTCAATGGGGTGATTGAGCAAAATACAGTTCCTTATGTTTTCTTTACGAATGAAATGGATGGTTCCGGTGTACGGCATCCATTCATGGTGCTCACGTCTTATTCAATTACAGATATGCCGAGCAGGTTGTTAGACGTGCCTGCTCCCCCCGGAGACGGCAAAGGTGGTTCTTATCCCGATCAAAATGTGACTCGTGATGCCATACTACAAACCTACTTGATTAAGATTCCGCTAAAAAATTATGGCAACGTAAGTAGTCTGACTGAGAATGAGATGGTAGAAACGCTTGCGTCCGATGCTGGTGAGAGCCATCATGATGTGTATAACCATGCCAGCATCTCCTCCATTGGCGTGGCTGTTGACGGAGTCATGATTTATCCCGTTCTGAACAATATGTTGATCTCGACTCAACGAAAAGCTGAAATAACCAATACCGGTATCCATGTTGGCCGTGGGATGGGCCTGCACTGGCATGCAGATGGACATGGAGCCACAGGTAACGGTTTGAATTTATACAATTTAGCTGATTACGCAGGTAAATCGCATCCTCCGTTAATTGGCTTTGGTTTTGACGGTATTGCCTTATTTGGAAAATACGAAACGGCTTACCATGATATGGATGGAGTGCAAGATTTGCTCGACAGTTTTGGGGGGCACGCTCACGGCAATTACGGTTATCATTACCATGCACATGCTGCTCCGAGCAGTGTGATTGGCGATTCTCGTGATTATACTTTGCACATTCTGATGAAAGGCGCGTGGATCGGCAAAATCAATAATATTCCTGAGTTTTGGAAAGGCGATGCCCCAAATGTTGCTGGACAGCGTAATCGGTATGCGGGTGATCGTTAGCACATTTTATGTTGAGAATATTTAACAGTTGAACCAATAGCAAGAAAGATCAAATGAATCTAAATTTAAAATTTCCCAGCGGAAAATAACAGAAGGAAATAAAAATCATGTAGATTTGTCAAGCAATACGAAATTATACAATGAAGACTAAACAGGACAAAACCATTCAGGCCATCAAGCACAACAGGAGAAAAAAGGATTAGCCTTTGTAGGCCGTCTCCCAAAAATTCTTTGTAACAGACGTGCGACTGGTGATGTTGTTTTTGAAGAGTTGCCTCTGTTTAAAATTCCGACAAAATTTTGACGTTTCGCAGTAGCGCCATTGACCACCGTACGCCAGTGAACACAGCGTTATATTTCTGGATTAAATCCAAATGTTAAAAAAAACTATTAGAGGAAAATAAATGACTGACTTATTCAATGAAAAAGCCAAAGATTGGGATGCTAATGAGATGAGAAAAATGCTTTCATCTGTTATTGGATCAGCAATATTAGAACATGTTTCTTTGCATGACCAGATGCGGGTGATGGATTTCGGTGCAGGTACAGGGTTGATTACTTCTCAAGTCGCTCCGCTAGTAAAAAAGATAGTTGCAGTAGATATATCCGAAGCTATGTTAAATAAACTTGTCTCCAAACCAGAATTACAGGGTAAAGTTGAAATAGTCTGCCAGGATATTATTCATCAACCCATTGCTGAAAAATTTGACTTAATTATGAGTGCAATGGCTATGCATCACGTAAAAGACACGTCTAAGCTGATTCAAAGATTTTCGGAACATTTAAGTCATGGAGCGTTAATTGCCTTAGCGGATCTCGACAATGAAGACGGAAGTTTCCATCCCAAAGATACAGAAGGTGTCTTTCATTTTGGGTTTGAAAGGAATCCATTGCAAATTATATTAGAAAAACATGGATTCAGAGAAATTAAATTTATAACAGCGCATACCATTAATAAAGAAGGAAAGAAATATCCTATATTTCTAGTAACAGCTACAAAAAGTTAATTTATCCTCATTATTATTTTTCAAATCTTATAAAAATAAATAGTATGTCTGTTAATTTTCGCAAAATTCCCCAGGGTATTGAGATGGGACGACCCAGTAGTTTGAATGCACGTACTCAGAAAAAAGATGGAGAAGTTATTTCTACGTATATTGGTGGAAGTAGCGTGATGGTTAGTGAAGGAGTTATTTTTTTTGACTGAATAGCTAACAATTTGTGTAACCATTATTTCTGGGGCAGTGATTGAGGTGTGCCATTTTAGGTATAAATTCCGTGACGGTTTTGAAAATAGTTCCTCTGCAAATGTAGCCGAAAAAGACATTCTCTATCCATTAAGAAAAGACAGTTTCTTGAAACTGGAAATCACTCGTTATGTTTAGAATGGAAAAATTAAAGACAACAAACTGGAAATAATTCTTGTGAGACAATGGCAAACTCAATGTAACCTGCAAAATATACTTTCTAGTTTGCCGGATTTAGCTAACGGAGAATCTTTTTCATTGCTCAACAAGAACGAAACTGTTGCAGTTGAAAGGGGCTAAAAATGGCTTTACCCTGCAAGACAAACTAGCACTAACCGTTGACAAAGTTCTACTTTGCCGAGTACCTTAATTGTTGTGAATTCGCCGGCTTCATTTAATTTGATAAGTCAAAAATTGTATCACAAAACGATGCTGTCACAGGCGTAATAGATTTCATGGAGTATTCAGATGCGAAGCAATAAAGATCAAAGTTTTTCTCCAAACGCAGGCTTGGAATATGCGATAAATTTGCTTCGTCAAGTAACTTTTGATCCTCAACATTTGCCCAGAAAATGTCCTAATTCAGGTCTTGGTGAACTAGAGACCATGGAGCTTCTTGCACCGCATATACTTGGCAGAGCAGCCCGTTTAGATAGAAGTGATGCATTGGCACACATGGATCCTC
>Ga0257127_1002101_pt1 | contig 12788 bp, 12 predicted proteins | sample SI060_135mmetaG_FD_190152 | JGI IMG/M metagenome (GOLD analysis project Ga0257127, IMG submission 190152) | Marine microbial communities from Saanich Inlet, British Columbia, Canada - SI060_135m | ecosystem: Environmental > Aquatic > Marine > Inlet | place: Canada: British Columbia | collected...
GATTACTATTTTCATTTTCTAACTACCCTTTAATGATTGATGAAAAGATGCACATTACAAGGTCCTCCTGTATTTTTCAGCATCCCAATTAGATAAAAACGCTAGTTCAGTATTGTTTAGTAGATTTAATTCATTTGCATTATTCTGTATAAGAATATGCGCCCTAAAAACCTCTTCAATTTCTCTAGCTTTTCTTATATTTTCTGCGACAAAGAAAATATTTCCATCAAAAATAATAATTTTTGGATATTCAAAAAACTGATCTTTATACCTTTGAATAGAGTTAATATCATTATCAAATTTAAGCTCTACAGCTTGAAATCCACCATACACTAGCTGATCCGGAAAAAATGGTTCACCAGTAACATTAGCAATTTGAGTAATGATAATTTGATCATCACTCACGTAAGACACAAGCTGTGTATTGAATACAGAGTTTACAATATCAGAAACTTCATTGGTTTTCTTATACTTATCCAGTTTTATTTTTAAATATTCTTCAAACTTGTTTATTACATTCTCCTGTATTTTTAACAAGTCACTTGCATTGTCAGCACTAACAATAAGTCCATGATTTTTTAAAAAAATTACATTTGGCGGGGTGATGTTGACTTCTATAAATTTATCATATTCGTGCTTAAGATTGATGGCCAATGAGAATCCAGGGGTATCATAATCAACCAATAAAGCATCTGGAAATAAGTCATTGACAATATCATCTGCACCATTAGAGCAAAGAATGGTATTTACAACTATAGGGTGGGTGTGTATTGTGTACTTGTAGAACAAGGCGTGCATAAATACTTCGATAGACGCCTTACTATCACTTTTTGTGGCTTTATTGACTTTTTCTGTAATAAGCTTTTCTCGAATATTTTTATCAACACCTAACAAGGATTGGTCTTCTAAAATTTTAATGATTGATTTATTATCGACAATTGAGTATCCGCTATCAATCTTCATATCAGACAATAAAAATCCACTCGCTTTAACCAATAAATCGCCATTAATTTTTACAGAGCTATTACCCCCTCCAGCCTGAACAAGGTCAAATCTTTGCCCAACATATCTAGATATTTCTACTAATTCAATAATTTCATGCATTATTAATACCAATACTTTATTAAAAAAAATAGCTTAGGATTTATAAACCCAATACTTCAATCCTATAAAATTAATCACAACGGATACCCCTGTGGCAACTAAAAATGCTATATATATTAAATCAACATTGTAGTCGAGCACCAATGAATTTAACACTACATTCATCCCAAGTGAGAATACATATAAACTATAAAACTTTACCACCTCAATGGCAGATTTCTCATGTTTTTCAAAAGTCCAATACTTGTTAGCAGTAAAACTAACCAAGGAACCGGTCAAAAATGATATTACTTTTGCTAGAGAAAATGATAAAAAATCAATCAATACATAATAGGTAATAAAATCAACAAAAACTGCTCCAACTCCTGATATTGAAAACCTCACAACCTCCCTACTTAACCCGCTCATTATGAAAATATACCAATCAACGTTGATTTAAAATCTTACTATGCATTTGCGCCACATATTGAGAAGCTAACAATATCATAAATGGCTCCAAGGGTAGTCTGTATCTTAAGGACGCAATAAACATTATGTGTAGAACAGTAAAGTAACCAAACAACAAATATATAGGAATTAAGGCTCGTAAATATGAAAAATTATAAAAAATAGAAAAAATAAATAAGAAAAATACACTACCATAAGACAATAAGCTAATCCATTTATAATAGCCTTTATTAAAAGAAGGCGCATTTGGAAATATATTGTAGAACCTTTTGAATTTAAGATACATTAAGTGAACTGCTTTTTCTGGATATGTAACTATAAAATAAACAGCACGCTCTTTAAAGGCTTCATTTATTTCTAATTCACTATATTGTGAACGGTTAAGCTGCTTAGTGAAATCTAACTCCCAGTCAACACGCTGGTCATTACCACCAGTTTTATTGTTTAAATTATTACCCAAATAAAGATTTTTTGCACTAGTTGTTGTAAACGGAACAAATGCATCAAAAACAATGTAGTTCCTTACCCACCAAGGCGCTATAAAGAGGGAAAGTAAAACTATAGATGCAAGAAAAATACCTGCTGCCCTCTTAACGTTAAAATCATTAAATAAATAAAATATTGTCAAAATTATAGCGGGTGAAAATGACAATGTAGCCTTTGAATAAATTGACAAAGTAAATGAAAAAATAGTTAGTATAAAATATTTGTCCAATTTAAAGCCGTAATTGCGCCATAGGTATAAATAATAAAATGAGACAATCAATAATGTAATGAATATGTTTTCACTTAACAACAACCCTTGATAAAATACAAAAAATGGATAAAACAGCATAGCAAAAAGAGCGATATTGGCTGCCTTTTTATTATTAAAAATAATAAACAAGATTTTGCTAATCAATAATGCCTGAATAATTAATAACAATGACTGAAACACCCTAACAGAATAAATAAGGCCAATCTCATTTTGTGTTATGTCATAAAACAATGAATAAACTATGGCTGTCAATGGCATCTCCCATGCCCTACTTGAGCCAAAGGTCCAGAACTCACCAGTTTTAGATAGTGTAATCGCCTCACCTATAAATCTTTCCTCATCACCAAAAGTTACGCCAGACGAAAAATATAAGAAATTAACGCATTGATAGAATACAAATGCAAGTACACATACATATGTGGTATTTCTATTATAAATACTTATCATGTAGCTATTTTTTAGAGAGAATATCATAACTCTCTCTGTGCTGTTTAACCATTGTATCTAGAATAAAGGCGCTAAACAGCGATAATACAGCTATAAGCATCAAACCTGTTGATAGGATTGCAGATGGAACCTTGTTAATATACCCAGTTTGAACAAACTCCACGACAACTGGTGTGCCAATAACCATAGATAAAAAGAAGAAAAAGAATGACATTACACCAAAAAAGTAAAGTGGCTTATAATCTTTAAAAACCCAAAAAATGGTTTTTATCACCCTAATACCGTCGCTTATTGTATTTAACTTAGAATAACTTCCTTCAGGTCTATCTTTATATGATATTGGAACCTCTACTATTCTATACCTTTTATCTAAGGCATGTAAAGTGATCTCTGTTTCAACCTCAAAACCACCACTATTAATTGAAATTAGCTTTACAAATTCCCTGTTAAACACTCTAAGTCCACTCATAATGTCTTTAAGGTCAGATCTGAATAAAAAATTAATTAGAATCTTTACCAAATTATTTCCAAACCCATGAAAATTTCTTTTATTTTCAGCCTGATAAGACCCGGCACTATGTCTATCTCCAACAACCATATCGGCATACCCTTCAATAACTGGCTGCAACAATTGATCAATGCCATCAACCGGATAAGTATCATCTCCATCAACCATGACATATATATCTGCATCAACCTGTTTGAACATCGCCCTAACAACACTACCCTTTCCTTGTCTAAACTCTTTTTTAACAATGGCATCGTGCTTATTAGACACTGCAACTGTATCATCTGTCGAGTTGTTATCAAAAACATAAATATCAGCCTTTGGGAGTGCCTTTCTATAGTCATCAATTACCTTGCCGATAGTTAATTCTTCGTTAAAGCAAGGAATTAATATTGCTATTTTTAAACCTGAACTCATTATTTCATTTAACCTAATTAAAAAATCTCCTTACACATCTCTATAAATTATTATTTTTGGAAATATTCCCAGAATTATTAAGTGTAAAATTTTATATACGCTCAATAATTCTAAAAAAATGTCTAAAAAAATATTAATTTTATCTCTTTTATCATTAGCCAACATACTTATTCTAATAATATGTATTTATATTTACTCCAGGATATCCAAAAACCCTATCCTATTTTTTGCATCAGTTTTTTTGATACTTATTTTTGCCGGACTTAATTATTTCCTTATGAAAAAATATTTTCAAAATGAATTTGATCCATTTACAGCCCTAGTTAACACTACGTGTATTGCACTTGTATGTCTGGTTTTTTCGGTTTTTTCTCATGTGTTTATAGACCGTTCAATTTCATATCATATTGCCTTTTATGCCAGTCAAAATAAATCTATAGATTTTAAAGAATTTCAAGCCAAAACAGCCACATTTATGTACCAAAAAAGAGAAAAAGATGCGGTATCTGCTGGATTTATTAGCAAAAATACAGATGGGACATACTCACCAACCCTGAGAGCAACTATTTTTACAAAATTAATGATATTTTACGGTAATTTAACAAATTCATTAGGTGATTACAATTTACTAAAGGATCAAATGAAATGAAGACATTAAAAGAGCACATGATTAAAAATTGGGTTTATATAATTGGGGTCATCTCTCTAACGTATTTCATCGCTATGAGTCAGTTCTACATTGTTAGCTATTATGTGCCAGATTTCTATGGCTATATGGCAATGATAATTAAAGCTGGGAAGCCGTTGCCTGTGGACGCCTTTTCATCTCTTTTTGTAACAATATCACCATTAGCTTATGCATTTCCTTTTATATTGACAATAATGTCATTAGTCTTTTTAACCCTCTCGTTATTCCTTTTTAATTATGTATTTTACAAACTTAAAAAAACAGATTTTTTTGACTACATTATTTTTCTAGTAGCCTCATTCTCTTCAGGATGTTGGTATTATTTTTACGGAAAGATATATTATGATTTCCCATATACTGCCATTAGTTTTTCTTTAGCTCTATTAGCTTTATACTATTTATTAGATGCTAAAAATAAAAAATCCTATGACTTTATTTGGCTTAGCTTCCCCTTAATTTTAGGGTTTTGTCTTTCTTGGAAGACATATAACATATTTCCTGTAGCTGGTCTTTTCCTCTTAATTCTCATCAATAAAAACTATCTAAAAGAATTCTTGTTCAAAAATTGGCTCATTAATTATTTGAAAATTGGAGGGCTCTTTTTTATGGGATATTTTATTGGAAATTTTTCCTTCCTTTATGCTCCATTACAATCGACACAAGGTGTAATGGGGTATGGAGCCTCGTATAGCCTTTTAGATCACGTATTCTTAAACACAAGAACTGTCTGGGACCATGTAAATATGTCATCTTTTGATATGGCAGTATTCGGTGTCTTACCCCTGTTCTTAATCTTATTTATTTTACCTCTGTTTATTAAAAACAAATTGTTTCTAGCCGTAAGCATTTTTATGAGTGCCTGTTATGGTGTATTTATCAGTTATTTCTCACCCGGATATGTTTGGCATGGCTTTGTCTTTGGTCTATTTATTTTAACATTTCTCTTATTCATTCTTATTGAAAGTGAATCCATTAAAGGCAAAAAAAGACTATTGTTTAGATCAATTCTAGTTATTGCCGTTTCACTTCAGTTTTTGAATAACTTTCTAAATTACATGCCGAAACAAATTGCGTGGTTTAATACAACTCAAGAGGCAATCTCTTTATTTGAAAATAAAGCAGCTAAAATTAATCTAGATCTTTTAAACTTAACTAAAAAAATAAAAGGCAGTTTCCACATTGATGTAGCTATAAAAAATGAAGCATTTGTTAGAAAAATTGATATAGAGACTGATAAAAAAACGCTTCGGAGAAACGCCCTTGCAATGGCAGATTATAAGGGCTGGGAATTGCTAACAACTAAAAATAAACACTACAAAAAAGAAAACTTTCAAACCCAAATAGTAGTCGAGCCTTATTCATTTTATAGTATCCCATCGTTTGAATCTAAAATCCCAAAACAAAAGAATGTTACAATAATTGATTATAAGGAATATAGAATTGCTTATTTTAAGGTGCGCTAAGGCTAAGTTATATCAAAAATATCCGAAAATATATAATTCAAGTTAGTGGAATAATATTGAAATTCACATAAAACAAGTTAATAATTCAATCCATCGTCTCGACCAATAATCCTGGCTTTAATGTCATTTGGTACAGGTAAAATCCATTCTCACCTGAGGATACTGAGTAATTATTATAAGGAAAATAGATATTAGTATGGTTTTCCACTACAGGAGTTATATTGTAATTATCCAAAAACTCCTTAGCAAAGACTGTCGCACCTCCTGATAAATACGTATTAATATCCCTCCACTGAGATACTAGCAGACCCTTCTCAGGAAACTCTCTAGAAAAAACACCTTTATTAAATGAATTGACATCGATATTGTAAACATTTTTACTAGGGTAGGCAATCAGTGGAGATAACGTAAAACCATATGTGAAGATGTTTTTAACATCATAACTTTTAATCAATTCAAAATCAAAATTACTAGATTTGCTTTGAATTAAGGATATGTTGCTTTGTACTGACAATCCTGACACAACCATAACAACCGCTACAATTAAGTTATTTGCCAACTTAATTTGCTTCAATATGAAAAACAATAACAATGCAACAATAGGCGTCCACATCAACATATGTCGAGTTTGATCCATTACAATCTTTTCCATAGAGTGGAGAAACATCCATTCAAATGTCAAAAGAAATATAAATAGTATCAAATAAAATTCTGTCTTTTGATTTTTTTTATAAAAGAATAAAATAATAGAAACAATAAAAATTATTCCAACAAATAAAATCGTAAAATTAATATCTGTAACTAAACCTACGATAGACGAGGCCACTGAAGTAACAAATTGCTCTGGAAAATACATCAAACTTTGCAAGCTAAAATCATCTGGAGGATTAACACCCCTCAATCCATTTAAAGGCTTAAGAAAGACAACTGAAATTGGAATTGCTATCACTAAAAATAAAGCAAAACCCTTATAGAAAAGCTGAATAATATTAGCTATGCTCTGCAGTTTGTTTTTAATCAAATACACAGCAAAATACAATGGTAAAGATAATAATATTAGATAGTTAAATAGAAACAACACTCCGTGTAACAAATAAAAATTCGTAGGATTTATTCGCCCTCTCAGATGATGTACAAACCATATGAGAGACAAAATGAAAGTTGTAACCGTTACTGAATATGGGCTAGCATGATGTGCATACAATACAGAATTATATGAGAACGCTAAAATTGCTATAGGAAATAACATTTGTACTGAAAAAACCCTGCCATTAACAATGAACAATAAATAGAGCAATAATGGCAAACTAAGACTTGAGAAAAAAGCAGAAAAATATCTAGATTTTCGTACTTTTTCTGAGTAACTATCATCTTCATTAATAACTACTGGATAAAATAAATACTGGCCAATTGGGTAGGTCCATGTATGACCTAGGTATACTGGATACCAAAAACTATCAAGCAGCCCTTCTTTTAACCCTTGGGAGCTTACTTTAATATTTGCCTTTAAAATGCCATCATCATATTTAACGACCTGCCTATCATCACTAAATAGAGAATGGTGTAATGCCACTACACCGACATCGTCATACTCTGTATAAACTTCTTCAATATTATAAAATCTAAGAAAAATCCCTGCCAGAATGATCAGAAACAGTGAACTAAATATTAGAGATCTACTTGTGTTCATTAATCATAAAGCTACTTTTTAAGAAATCATAATACTGATCAACATGCTTATCAATAGAGTAGTTGTCTGATAATGCTAATGACATGTTTGAAAAATTTCTATATAGATCATCGTTGTTATATAAATTTCTAATTGATGCTATCCAGCTAGTTTCATCATCAACAAGAAATCCGTTTACACCATCTTGAATAACAACATTGTTTTCACCAATACTACTCGCAATTACTGGCAATCCAGCAGACATATATTGAATTATCTTGAATGATGATTTACCTTTTGAAAAATCATCATTATCTAGAGGCATAATTCCAATATGTGACTTAGCCAATATCTCTGACTCTATTTTACTTGACCAATCATAAAATACCATGTTAACACCATCAATAGAATATTTTTTTAAGTCCTTAGAAGCTACAATTACCAACTGATAATCCAATAGAGTGGCCATTTTTTTAAAAAGAGCGGCATGCGACTGAATGTATTTATAAGTAATTTTCGTCCCTATCCAAACTAAACTAAACTTTTCAAATTTTTTATATTGATTACTACCACTATATAATGAAGTATCTAAAGCAGTAGGAATTTTAACAATGTTGGTGTTTAATTTACTAACCTTATTAAATAGAAAATCATTAGCTACAATCACACCATCAGCATTGGTCACTAGTTGATCAAATTTATTCTTTAATAAAGTAGTATTTTTATAATTATCCCAAACATTGTCATCGATATTTAAGACATACTGCCTCTTCCTAAGTAGAAATGATTCTATAAAATAGGGTATATATGGAAATACCTCATACTCTATAACAAGGAATCTAGCACTATTTAGCAAAACAAAAAAACGTTTAATATATGATATAAATACCCGATAAATACTACGTTTACCTTGATATAAAGAATCAATATAATGGGTACTGAAAAAACTGTCTATCTCTAAATTGACATCTCTTTGCATGAAGCGATTCAAGTATAAAAAATATCTATATCTACTAGAGGCCCCTTTTGAAGTGTATTTTGTTAAAAATGTGATATTCATTTTTTAGCTTTACATAATTCAAAGTAAATCTCATATACAGGAACAATATAAACCAAATTTTCTTCAAAAAACTCCTTGGTATAGCGTGATATATTTACAATAAAACCAATTATTTTTTTAAAAATATATCTTCCAGGAAAAGGAGATGTAAAGCCCAACTTTATCTCTTTTATATCAAACAAATCTTTGGAATAAAATGTTGGCACTTTCCTTTTAAAAAGTTGTTGCTCTTTATCAAAGTAACTAAAAGTGTAAAGCCCAAAAAATGTTTTATGAGTTGGATCTGAATAATAATAAGGGTTAGAAAAATGCGGCACAGTGCCAATAATAAGCCCGCCCTCTTTTAATACTCTGTGCATCTCTTGAAACAGAAAGTGCAGATCCTCGACATGCTCAAGAAAATGATATGAGTGCACCTCATCTATAGAGTTGTCATTAAACGGTAGCCCCTTACTCACATCAGCAACGACATCAATACCATCTAAATCTTCAATATCAACGGTAATTGCACCCTTTATTTTTGGTGTGGATCCACAACCAATCTCAATAACTAACTTCTTAGAGCTACTAATTTTTTCCTCGACATTTGCTTTGAAAATTACTGCCACACTACCTCCAACGCGTAATTAATAAATATTTACACAACTTTATTAGATATATTCCAAAAGCTTTATACATTAACTCCCCATTGTCAACTTTAATCAACATCTCTTCAGTATAAGACCTGAATATATTCATGGAGGCCAATCCACCAGTGTTAAAAAACGCGGTTAATTTAGGCGAGTAGATTGGTTTAATATTGTAAACATTAAACGCTCTATACATAAAGTCATAATCACTCAATACTTTATAATGTAGTTTATACACCCCTATCTTTTGATAAACAGACTTAGGGACAAACATTGATGGATGTGCGCCAAAAGCGCCAATTTTTAAAGACTTAGGTCTCCATCCAGCAATAGTTTTTCCATTGTGAAACATATCTCCAAAAAAAATATTAGATTCTAAATTTACATCTTTAAACGATTCAATTACATCTTTAAAAATATCCGGATAATAATAATCATCTGCATTAATCATACCAATAATGTCACCGGTAGCTAATTCTATACCTTTATTCATTGCGTGATAAAGTCCGTAGTCACTTTCACTTACAATAATATCAATCTTACCTTTGTATTTGCTAATTATTTCTAACGTTCCATCTGTAGATCCACCATCTATAATAATATATTGAAATTGACTATAAGGCTGACTAATAACAGATTTAATTGTTCTTTCTATTGTCTTTTCAGCATCTAGAACAATTGTTATAATAGAAATTTTTAATTTATCTTTTTTCATAAGTCATTAAAAATCTTATTGTATTTTTTCAATGACTTATATCCAATAGGTCCAATATTTTGTTTATATTTACTAGCATATTTATCTAAACTTTTTAATTTTATTAAAACATCATCAGCGCTTTTAAAACAGTATTTTTTATCAACTGGGTTAGTTGGAATATCGCTATCATATTTAAATACCAACAATCCAAGTCGCTGACAAATGTGAATCATTGAGCTAGTATGACCAAGCATAAAAAAAGATTCTCTATAATCAATGTTATTTAAAATATATTTATCATTTATATCATAATTAGAAATATTGTTTGATGGGTGGAACCTTAAGTTGAATTTAATATTTAACTGATCAGAGATTTTATAAGCAATATCTAATAACTCTTTATTTTCTCCCTTAAATACATCCCAATCAAAAAAAACTGTAAAAAACTTATCACCTTTACGAGAAGGTTTATATGGTTTTATAGCTGGATTACCACAAACTATGACACTGCAATCTGGATTATACCTCTCGATTAACGCCTTATTGTTATTTCCCCATGTTAAAAAATAATCACTAACAACATTTTTGTATGAAACAGAACTAATATTATAAGTCCCTGCATAATCAACAAAAAGTCCATGCTGCAATGTTACTGTCTCTTTATTAAGCATTCTACAATACTGCACAATAAGATTGTCTACAGGCTGCATATCTGCAAATACAACTATTTTTTTACATTTACCCACCTTTAAATGATGAAGAATTTTTGTGTAAAATAAAAAACTAGAAAACAAATATAGTTTCTCAATTAGCTTTTGTGTATTAAGCTCACTAAATAAACATCTATATTTGATAAAATTGTCAAGAAAGTGTAAGTCGAAGCCATATACAACTTTACTTTCAATAATTTTTTTATCTAAGGTGCACTCGTTTACTATAGAATCAAACAATTCATCATAATCAAATCTATGCATAGATTTGTAAAAAATATACTCAAATCCATCGTTATTGATAGGAGAGGTTATAGTCAAATCATACTTCTTGAATAAAAGTAAAAATAGTGAATGCGCAAATAGTAAATATTTTCTTAGAACTCCTCGACTTGATAATGCGTACGTATGAAGGTCAACAACCTTATTAATATCTATATCAATATTCACTTTAACAGTTTTTTTTAAAAAATAACATATCAGTTTTTTTAGTTTAAATTCAACTCGATATACATAGAATTTTATTGATTAAACATTGCTTATTAAATAATAATAGTATAAATATTAGCTAGTTTAAGGGGGAAATTATCACTCTCTTACAAAAAACATATTATAAGGCTGCTTATTTTTAACACACTCTTTGTTAAGATATTTCTCTCCTTTTAGTAAAGAAAAGCCACACTCATTCAAGATGTTTACAACCTCTAGATCTAACTCCAATCTAGGATTTATTTCAATGCATATTGTCTTTAAGTTATTATTAGACAGCAATTTTATAGCGCCATTGATTATTCTATGCTCTGCACCATCTACATCAATTTTTATATGATTTGGAGCGTCAACATTTAATTTATCAATAATATAATCAAGACTAAGGCCTAATAACCCTTGTTTAAATACAGGTTTGAATTGTTTATGCTCTTGATCAATGTCATTATGAAAATTATGTAGCGCCGCACCTTCAGATATTGAGCTCAAATTTAAATGAGATACAATATTAACATCATTAATTGCAATATTTAAAGCAACAATCTCTTCCTCTAATCCATTTAGATTTATATTTTTATTTAAGTAAGAATAATTAGATGACTCAGCCTCAAATGCATACACTTTTACATGTTTTTTACTTGCTGCATATAATGAAAAAACTCCAATATTAGCTCCAATATCATAAAAAACTTCCCCCTTCTTAAAAAAATTATTTATCCACTCTATTGTATCTGGCTCTTTTGTAATTAAAGTTGAAGCTCTATAATATAGGCCTTTGTGACTTATATCAAAGATAATACCTTCATTTTCTAGGGTCAAACTTAAGTTTTTTTCAATACTCTCCTTTAAGAATAATGTTCCTTTTTTTCCATATATAATTTCAAAAAAAATAATAATTTTGGCAATTAATAATGTCATTATATCAATAATTTTTTTTATTAGACTTAATAGTATTCTATACATAAAAAATTATCAGCCTGTAATAATATTAAACGGCTTCTTTCCGTCTAAAATTCTTTTAGCATTTTTAGCTGCCTTCTCCCTCATTTCTTTATATGCATTTTTACTATAGTATGATACGTGGGGATTTATAATCAATTTACCATCTATCCAGTCCTTTCTCTCCCTCCATTCATTGATTAAATTACAATCATTAGGTGGCTCATGAGGCAATACATCAAACGCCAATCCAAATATTTTCCCTGTTTTTAATGGCTGAATGAAATCATCTAAATTATCCACTATTTCGCCACGTGCAGTATTAACAAAGATAGCCCCATCCTTCATTTTATTAATAAAATTTATATCAACCATTCCTTTTGTTTCTTTAGTAAGAGGTGTATTAATAGACACAATATCGGACACAGAAAGCAATTCATCCAAGGACTCCACTCGACCCGAATCTAACATTTTTTCATAGCCCCGCTCTTTATACGGATCAAAAAATAAAATTTTGAAGCCGATTGCTTTTAATTTTCTCAAAATACTGCCACCGATCCTCCCTGCGCCAACCACTCCAACTGTCATTTGACTGGATCTTTTTAAAGGGATTATTGTATTCTCTTGCCATAAGTTATTTTCATAATTACGGCAGTTGACATCGTATCGTGAGATTCCACGAGTAACATTTAAAATCATTCCAACTGCAGTGTCGCTAACCTCATCGGTACCATAGTCAGGAGTATTACAAAAAACTATCTTTT
>Ga0257127_1002102_pt1 | contig 12784 bp, 8 predicted proteins | sample SI060_135mmetaG_FD_190152 | JGI IMG/M metagenome (GOLD analysis project Ga0257127, IMG submission 190152) | Marine microbial communities from Saanich Inlet, British Columbia, Canada - SI060_135m | ecosystem: Environmental > Aquatic > Marine > Inlet | place: Canada: British Columbia | collected...
TAAGCATTGGCCACATCTTCCGGTTGCCCCCACCGCTTGAGAGGTACTTTATCACCCATCATTTGGATGATTTTTTCAGGCATATCAGCGGTCATGTCCGTTTGAATAAAGCCCGGAGCAATTGCATTGACACGAATTCCGTCTTTTCCTAATTCCCTTGCCCATACTTTTGTCATTCCAATAACACCCGTCTTGCTGGCTACATAATTAGTTTGACCAAAATTTCCGTTATGCGCCACAACAGATGCTGCATTCAGGATAACGCCGCTTCCCTGTTCGATCATAATATTTGCAGCTGCCTTCCCACATAGGTAGGTACCACGAAGATTTACGTTAATGACCGCATCAAACTGGTCAGATTCCATTTTTTTCAAAGTGCTGTCCTGCAGCACACCGGCATTGTTTACGAGAATGTTTAACCTATCAAATTTCGTTTTCACATATTCAAACAATGAAGTGACGCTTTCTTCGTCACTAATGTCTGCTTTGACAAAGTAACCGCCCATTGAGTCAGCAGTTTCCTGCCCTGATTGTTCGTCAAATTCAGCAATGATAACCGTTGCACCCTCTTCAGAATATCGATGAGCAATGGCTTTACCAATTCCACGTCCGCCGCCGGTTATGATAGCTATTTTATTTTCTAAAAGTCCCATGTTTTATATTTACCTCGATTAATTTAATTATTTTGTTCTTTGCATTTCTTTTGAAGTTTGTCCAGATTCTTTTCCTTACACCAATTTCCTATGGAAAGACGGAGTACATCCCGCCTTTCCACAGAAATCTGATGGTATTAATACTCACTAAGTAAATTCCCTTCAAAATCAAACCTGACAACATCTGTTTTCTTATATGATTTTCCTTCTATTATCATATCTTCTGAAAGTTCACAATATTGCAATATTCCATTTTCATGGAAACTTGTTTGACCAGTTTTATTATGAAAACTTACAAAAATTGCAGACACAAACCGAAATTTTGAACATGGTATCCCTTGTATTATTTCATCATTAGTCAACCAACCTGTTTTAAGTTTTCCATTTGGATAAAAGCTTGTCATAAATCCATGCCCATTTCCGCGACATAAATGTCCTTGAATCATAGTATCTTTTTGTAAAAAGACCCAATCCATATCACCATTTTCTTTAAAATGAACACCTGTCCCCTCTTCAAATATTTGACCAGAGATTATTTCTGATTGAGCTAAGAAGCAAAATTCAAGATTCCCACTATCATAAAATTGAGCACCTTCCTTATAAGAGATAGATTGTCCCAATGCTAGAGATAACATTAGGATAATTTTGAGATAAATGGAATTAGTAGTATTCATTTCACTCACTAATTTAAGTTATAAAGTAATATTACAAAATTGACTTGCTGGAATAATAGAATTTTTCCTAGTTGATTCATCAATGACTATTAGATTATTATAAAATTAACATCTAAATTTTTATCTGAATTCTAACCAAATATTGGACAATTAATTCATATATAATCTGTATCTAGAATTCAAATGATTAACTGCTAATACAAATAATAATTTGAGAGGGAAACAATTGATATCTACGACAAATATCTCCATTCAATTTGGGACAAAACCCCTATTTGAAGATATTAATACTACATTCTCAAAAGGGAATCGATATGGGCTTATTGGAGCTAATGGATCTGGGAAATCCACATTTTTGAAAATTTTATCTGGCGAGCTAGGTCCAACATCTGGTAGTATTAAACGTGATACTAAAGAACGCTTAGCTGTCCTAAGCCAAAACCAATTTGGATTTGAAGATGTAAATGTTATCGATTGTGTTATGATGGGGCACAAAGAATTATGGGAGATAAAGCGCGAAAGAGATCGTATTTATGCATTACCTGAAATGAGTGAAGATGATGGAATGAAGGTTGCTGATCTAGAGTCTCATTTTTCTGAAATGGATGGATATACTGCAGAGTCACATGCAGGTGAATTATTATTGGGCGTTGGTATTCCCATAGAAAAGCATGATGAACCAATGCGCTCATTGGCCCCAGGATTAAAACTTCGAGTATTACTTACACAAGCTCTCTTTGGTGACCCAGGAATTCTTCTATTGGATGAACCAACAAATAACTTAGATATTAATACAATTCGTTGGCTAGAGAATATATTAAACTCTCGGAATAGCACCATGATTATTATTTCTCACGATCGTCATTTCCTCAATAGTGTTTGCACGCATATGGCTGATATTGATTATGGAGAATTACGGCTCTATCCTGGTAATTATGACGATTTCATGTTAGCATCAACCCAAGCTCGAGAACGGCTATTACTTGATAATGCTAAGAAAAAAGCTAAAATTGACGAATTACAATCCTTTGTAAAACGTTTTTCAGCAAATGCATCTAAAGCTCGTCAGGCTACATCAAGAGCGAATCAAATTAATAAAATAAAATTAGATGATATTAAAAAATCTAGTCGCGTCTACCCCTTTATTCGTTTCCAGCAAAATTCGAAAGTATTTAATCATGCACTAGAAGTGACTGACTTAAGTAAAGGTTTCGATGAATTATCTGTTTTAAATAAATTAAACTTTTCACTAGAAGCAGGAGAACGATTGGCCATTATTGGAGCGAATGGAATTGGGAAAACAACATTACTTCGATGTTTAGTCAATGATCTAGAGCCAGATAGTGGAATGATAAAATGGTCAGATAATGCAGAAATAGGATATTTTGCACAAAACCATGATGAAAATTTTAATTCAACAATGTCTTTATTTGATTGGATGGATCAATGGCGCCAAAAAGACGATGATTTGCAAACAATAAGAGGAACCTTGGGACGTCTACTATTTTCTCAAGATGATATTAATAAACCTGTAAATGTATTATCTGGAGGAGAACAACGACGAATGTTATTTGGGAAAATAATTCTACAACGCCCAAATGTCATTATTATGGATGAGCCAACAAATCACCTAGACATGGAATCTATTGAATCGCTCAACTTAGCTCTTACAAAATTTGATGGTACATTAATATTTGTGAGCCATGACAGAGAATTTGTTAATTCATTAGCCACACGAATTATTGAATTGAAACAAAATAAATTTATTGAATATGGAAGTGATTATGATAGCTATTTACACAGTACTGGTGCAGAATAATATCGAATGATTATGAATTCAATGCTTCGTTTGCATATTTTTCTTTTTTCTTAGCTGCTGCCCTTTTTCCCGCATCCAATTCCATTTTTCTTAATCGAATATTTTCAGGTGTTACTTCAACCAATTCATCTTCTGCAATAAATTCTAATGATTGATCTAAGGATAGTATTCGGTGGGGTCTAAGTGTAACTGTCATATCCGAATTTGCACTTCGCATATTGGTTAATTTCTTCTCTCTTGTAATATTTACATCCAAGTCTCCAGAACGATTACGCTCCCCAATAATCATACCAGGATAAACTTCTGTGGTGACTGGTATAAATAATTCACCACGATCTACCATTCCCAAACTTGCATATGTAGTTGTTTTTCCTTTTCTATCAGAAACTAAAGCACCATTTTTCCGTTGTGGAATCGCTCCAAACCAAGGTGCAAATCCTGCGAATAGTTTATTCATAATACCAGCTCCTTGCGTGTCAGTTAGGAATTGGCTTCTAAAACCAATTAAACCACGTGAAGGAATTTTGAATTCCATATTTACACGTCCATGACCATGGTTTTGCAGATTTGTCATTCGCCCTTTTCGTATAGATAATTTCTCTGTAATGGTACCAACTTTGTCTTCAGGAATATCAAGAAAAACATCTTCCATAGGTTCCATCATTTTACCATTCTCTTCATGGGTAATAACTCTAGGTTTAGAAACCATAAATTCATATCCCTCACGTCTCATCGTTTCAATGAGAACAGCCATTTGAAGTTCGCCACGACCACAGACTTCAAAAATATCAGGTCGATCAGTTAAGATAATTTCTAGCGACACATTGCCCAATGTTTCTTTTTGCAACCTATCTCCTAGATGACGAGATGTTAAATATTTTCCTTCTTGTCCTGCAAAGGGGCCGTTATTAACATAGAATAACATAGATACTGTTGGCTTATCAATCTGGATTCTAGGCATTGGTACAGGATTCTCATTAGATGAAATAGTATCTCCAATTGCAATACCTTCAATACCGGCAACGGCAATAATATCTCCTGCTTCTAATGTATCTACAGGTATTTTCTGCAAACCTTTAAAGGTATAAAGAGCAGAAAATTTTTCTCCATTCTTAATTCCATTTTCCCCACATAAACTATATTGTTTATTCATTTCTAGTCTGCCATTATTTAAGCGTCCAACTGCAATTTGCCCTACGTAGGGATCATATTCTAAATTGGTAATTAAAAATTGGGGCGTATGATCATCGTCTACAGCAGGCCCTGGAATTTTATCTAATATTGTATCAAACAAGGGTTCCAGATTTGTGGATGAATCTCCCATTTCAAGATGTCCAATCCCATCTTTTGCATTGGTATAAATTATAGGAAATTCTATTTGATCATCATCTGCATCTAAGTCGATAAATAAATCATAGACTTCATTCACAACTTCATCAATACGGGCATCACCACGATCAATTTTATTTATAACTAATATAATTGGGAGCTGTTTGTCTAATGCTTTTTTCAGAACAAATCGTGTTTGTGGTAACGGGCCTTCACTGGAATCCACCAATAATAATGCACCATCTACCAAATTTAAACTTCTCTCAACTTCCCCTCCAAAATCAGCGTGACCAGGTGTATCAATAATATTTATTTTAATATCATTATATTGAACAGCTGTATTTTTAGCGGTGATGGTGATTCCACGTTCTTTTTCCAAATCCATAGAGTCCATGACACGATCTTCAACTTCTTGTCGTTCATGAAATGTACCGCTCTGTTTAAGTAATCCGTCTACTAATGTAGTTTTCCCATGATCAACATGGGCAATGATTGCAATATTTCTAAAATTATTTTTTCGCATGAAATTCTTTTTTTTGATTCAAAATTAGCGCGGGAATCTCTTACAAATAAATCGAATAAGAAATGGAATAAGGTTTTTTAAAATATTATTTACTAATAAGTCCAATGTGAATAGTATTACTCAATTCACCTTAGACTCAGTTTAATATGAATGAATTGGATTATTTTTCTGCGTAGGCACTCGGAAAGCAAGATAAGAAAGCAATCGCCAGTCTCAATTCTCTTTTATCAACACATTCACCAATTTTATGGGTATTTTGTTCCATCCCAGGTCCAATGCCAAATATGGCTGGATGTTTATATCCACCTGCATGCACCCAATCTTTTTGATTGGAAATTTCGATCGTATCAGTCTCTTCTGGTATCGGGAATCCAACACCATCTGTAGAAAATATCCACCGATCAATGCGCGGTTCTCTCCGTAAAGTTCCTGCCGTTTCCACTTCTGTTTCCACATTTGGTGAAACCACATTTCGATACACATCTGCGGCTGTTTGAATGGCTGGATGTTCTTCGGGTGTAGCCCAGCCCATATAAATTTGTTTATTTCCTGGTCTGTAATTACGCCACGTTAAATCGTCATATTCAGGGACAGTAACATCCACATCCAATCCTGCATCCCGTGCGCGTTTTACTGATTCGAGATTCTCAATATCCTGAACCGCTTTCTCAGGAATTTCACCAACCGTTAATCTTCTGTCAAACCTGAACGTAAATCTGTCCGGGACTGCACAATCACTGGGAGTTTCCAATTGTGCCCAAGATGCGGTTCGTGTTCCATGTCCTAAAAATGAATCATCTTTAAATCCTTCTCGATCTTTATACTTTTGAGCAGCTTCGGCAATAATCGCGCCACTGAACTCCAATGGATTTAATCCTTCCCATGGCATAGATCCATGACAAGAACGGCCTGTGACAGTCACTTTAATTTGCATCCGCCCCCGTTGTCCGCGATAAATTCCAAGCGCACCTTTATTGGCATCTCCTGTTCCTTCAGTTAGAATTACCACATCCGGGACCAAATCTGCACTGGCACCTGGCAATACCTTATTCATGAGATACATGGGCCCAGCTCCGTCATTATCTTCTTCTGCCACTGTACCATAGGCACGAATAATCGACCCTTTGAGTGCGCCCTCATCTGCCAGCTCTAACGCTATTTTTGTTGCAATAATTTCTGAAATAACACCACCCAATTGATCTGCTGAACCGCGACCAAAAATAAGATTATCCCATTCATTCTCTGGCGGTAAATAACCCAATTCACTTTTTAAAAATTCTTTAGAAATATTTTCCGGTTTTAACACACCATCATATACATCAACACTGCCGTCCGTCTTCGCAAGCCATTGATCTCTCAATGCACCCACCGTATCCGTATGTCCATCAAAATAGATTATGCGTTTTTCTTCATCAGGGATTCCATCATTGATATCTTTGACTGTCCAAACAATATTCCCATACTCATCGAACCAAACATCTTCTTCTGATCGAACCGCTTTTATTTCTACAATACGTTTTTTTAAATATTCTAAACGGGGGCCTTCATGGTTACTCAAACCACAATCCGGATCACCACCTTGGTTAATCGGTTTATCCACATAATCCGCAGGAATGCGAATCGCTTCTTTTAATAATTCTTCTGCTAATGGTAAATATTTTTCACTTAATTCCGTAATTCTTCTGTACAAGGCATTCATTAGTAGTTTCCTATTTCCTTACTTATTTAATTGGTAATTGGTTTATTCCATTCAACACCTTTTCTGGTGTAATGGGGCATTCTCTAATTCGTACACCACAGGCATTATAAATGGCATTTGCAACAGCGGGTGCGGGCCCATTAATGGGAATTTCCGCCACTGCTTTGGCGCCATAAGGTCCTGTAGGTTCATCCGTATGGACGAATTCTGCAATTATCTCCGGCATATCAATGGATGTATAAATATGATAATTTTCAAAGTCTGTATTGATAGGTCTCCCCTTATCATCAAAAATCATATGCTCCGTCAATGTCATTCCTAAAGATTGGGGAATCGCACCTTCCGCTTGTCCTTCAGACATTTGCGGATTAATGATTTGACCGGAATCTGTAATGGATACAATTTTATTCACTTTTACAAATCCGGTTTCCGTATCCACTATAACATCAGCAAATGTGGCATTGTAAGGTGGTGGACTATCGTAACTGACTTTGGAAGCCACAGCCTGAATCTGGGTTTGATGATCCGTATAGAAAGATTTTGTGCAAATATCTTGATAGGATATGGATTGTCCATCCGTAGATACAACTTGATTATTTTCAATGGTGGCTTCATCCACTTCAAGCAGTTTTTTACCTTGTTCTAATATTTGAGAAAGTACATCTTCGGCTGCTTTCTTAACCGCAGCACCAGTTACATAAGTTGTGCTGGATGCATAAGCGCCCGTATCGAATGGTGTTGTATCTGTGTCTGATGAAATAACAATCATTTTATCTACCGGAACGTCCAGAACTTCTGCCGCAATTTGAGCTAAGGCAGTATCTGAACCAGTTCCTAAATCCGTGGCACCCATATTCAAGTTAAAGCTGCCATCTTCATTCATTTTAATGAACACAGAGCCCATATCGATACCGGCTATACCCGAAGCTTGTGCAACGGTAGCCATTCCAACACCCCGACGAAAAATACCTGATTTCTTTTCATTTTTTAAAGTATCCCAATCAATCAATTCACGTCCACGATCGATACATGCATCTATGCCGTTGGATTGTAAGATTACAGGAAATCCCTCTCTCCCTTCTCCCAAAACTTTGGCGATGGGGACATCTTCCCCTTCTCGAAAATAATTTTTCTTCCGCAATTCAATGGGATCCACATTCAATTGTTCAGCAATTTCATCCATCAGTGATTCCAAAGCAAAATAGCCCTGGGGTGCACCATAGCCACGGTAAGCTCCAGCGGGTGGTAAATTTGTATAAACAGCATTCGCTTGGATTCTCACATTCGGCGCACGATACAATGCCAAGGTTTTACTGGCACTCACAGACATCACCGTTAAAGCATGTGGCCCGTATCCACCGCAATTTTGAAGTATTTCCATATCAATGGATTGCATCATTAAATCTTTATTCAATCCAATTTTATACGTCACCTTTTGGGGATGGCGAGAACGAGCTGCATAGAATTCTTCTTCACGTGTGTATTCTAACCGACACGGTTTTCCTGTATTTAACGTAACTGCAGAACATACTTCTTCATTTAGGATTTCTTGTTTTCCGCCAAATCCGCCCCCAATTCTGGGTTTTATAACACGAATTTTCCTTACAGGAATATCTAATATTTCTGCCACCACTCGACGAACGTGATAGGGTACTTGTGTTGCTGTTCGTATAATCAGACGATCATTTTCATCTAGCCATGTTAATGTTATATGGGGTTCAATACTGCATTGTTGTGCGTAAGGTGTAAAATATGTTCCTTCAAAAACATAATCAGAATCATTGAATCCTTTTTGTACATCCCCTAATTCTTCAGAAATATTCGCAGCAATATTTCTCGATGCATCATGCAGAAAGCTAAAGCCATCTTTGCCTGGATGAATCACAGTATCATTATCTATGGAATCTCCCATGTCAAAGATGGTTGGCAATTCTTCATATTCAACGTTAATCAAGGCCAATGCTTCTTCCACCACTTCTAATGATTCCCCGGCAACGACTGCCACACGATCGCCAACAAACCGCATCGTTTTATTGAACATACTTGTATCTCTTGGGGATGGTTCAGGGTATCCTTGTCCCGCTGTAGTAAAATAATGGGGAGTAAAATCTTCGTGTGTTAATATAATTTCGATGCCATCTAATGCGAGTGCCTTGCTTTTATCAATGGATACAATCTTTCCATGAGCAATTGGGCTATGAAGAATTTTTGCATATAAATAATCTTTTTTCGGCATATCATCTGCAAAAACTGCCTTTCCTTTTGCCAAGGATAATCCATCCACGCGACGTGTCTTTTTACCAACTATCTTCATTTTGGCTCTCCTGTGGCTAAATAATTCATAGCCGCTTTAACCGGTTTCACATAGCCGGTGCATCGGCAATACACGCCGGCTAACACATCTTTAACATCCGATTCATTTGGATTATCTTTTTCTCTTGCCAATGATTCAATGGCTAAAACCATTCCAGGTGTACAGTAACCACATTGTATTGCACCTTCTTCAATAAATGAATCCTGCAATGGGTGCACATCTTGTCCATGGGCAAACGATTCAACAGTCTCAATATTTTTACCAGACACTGTGTGTATAAGCATGAGAGACGCATTCATCATGTTTCCATCTACCAAAATAGTATCCGCGCCTGTTTCACCCTTATCTGAACCATATTTAACACTGAAATACCCTTTATCCCGAAGAAAATCCAACAGGGTTGTTCCTGGACGAACATTGGCTGAAACTTGCTTTCCATTTAATTGAAATTGAATCATAAAGCATCTCCAACTCTATTAACTGCTGTTGCAATCAAATTTTCTTTATAATCCAAAGATCCCAAATGATCAGCAGAAAATTCTTTCACTGCATTTCCCGCAAATTCTTTACTTATTTCTGCAGACCAATCTTCTATCAAACAAGTAAATGACTGAATTTTATTCGTCGTTCCGCCCACTGAAAATTCGAATTGATTTTTGCGTTTCACTCCAGAAACAATGACAATAGCTGGAGCCGATTCTAACAGGGAGAATCTTTCTAATTCAATTCCGCTAATTCGCTTGGGGAAATAACTTATTTTGGTAACAATTCCTGATCCATCCCAATCCCGGATTGATACGGATCTCTCTGTGTCAGTAAATACTGTTAGGTCCGCATTCACCGCGTGTAGGAAAACCATAACTTCAGAATTCGGACGCCCTTTGCCAATTTCACCACCAAAGGTTCGCTGGTTTCGAATTTGCTTGGATGGACAAGATAATTTAATTCCTTTCAGTAATCGGCATTCCGGGTTAATGGAATAAACTATATCTAAAAATGTTTGAAGGGTCGCTCCTGCATCTATATGAACTCCGTCGATGCTTGCTATGACTCCATCCCCGACTAAATCATTAATATCAATTAACGATTGAATATTTGGATTTTTATCTGCCACCAAATAACTACCACCAGAAAAAAGAGTTGTATCTATATTTTTTAATGAAACCACTGCTTCCTTAAGTGTACTTGGTTTTTCTACTGTTTTAATTGAGTACCACATTTAATTCTTATTTTTTCCTTTGCGTTTCTTTGTGACCTTCGTGGTTAACGAAACTTAATTCCTGTTTTGTCTTGTGCTTTTGTTAACATGCTTTCTGCAATTCTGTTGTGCAATGATGCTAATGACTCTTCATCGATGGTAGTGTGACTATTTTCGATTTGAATCTTTCCATTCACAATTAAATGATTTACTGATGATGTTCTTACGGAAAATACAAGTGAAGCAACCGGATCAGAAAGACCACCAGCATATTCTAATCCTTCAACAGAAAACAAAGCTAAATCTGCCTGCTTTCCTACAGATAATTCGCCAACATCATTTCTTCCCAATACCGATGCACCACCACGGGTAGCAAGCCATAAAACATCTCTTGCTGTGAGCCAGCATTCTTCTTCTCGAAGCCGTGATAGCATCATGGCATTTCGAATATCCATAAGCATACTTCCAGCATCATTTGACGCAGATCCATCCACACCAATACTCACTCGGACTCCGTTTCCCATCATTTCTTTAATTCTTGCAATACCGCTCCCCAATCGCATATTGGATGTTGGACAATGACTCATCCCCGTTCCCGTTTCTGCCATACGTTGAATTTCTTCATCATTTAGATGAATCGCATGGGCATACCAAGCATTGGAGTTCATCCAACCAAGTTTATCCGCATAAATAGCGGGACGATCGCCGTATTGTTCAATACAAAATGCTTCTTCGTCTAATGTTTCTGCAAGATGGGTATGTATCTGCAACCCATTGGCTAAAGCAAATTCGGCTGTAGATTTCATGAGTTCAGGTGTCACCGAAAAGGGTGAACATGGCGCCAAAGAAATACGCGTCATTGCACCGTCTGTATCGTCATGATATATTGATAGGAGTCGTTCTGTATCTTCCTGAATTTTTGCTTCTGTTTGAACGGTATCATCCGGGGGTAAACCACCTTGCGATTTCCCCAATGACATAGACCCACGTGTAGGTTGAAACCGAATGCCCAATGCTTTTGCACTTTCAATTTCTGCGTCAATAAGCTCATCACTTGTATGGTGGGGGAATAAGTATAAGTGGTCAGAACTTGTTGTTGTCCCTGACTTCATGAGTTCAATCAATCCAGTTTTTGTGCTCACAGAAACAGCTTCTGCTGTTAATTCTCTCCACACTTCGTAATGATTCGTCAACCAACTGAACAATGGTTGATTTTGCATTAATGGAATATTTTTTGTTAGTGTTTGATATAAATGATGATGTGTATTAATGAATCCCGGAAGAACAACCATACCAGTTGCATCTATAACTTTGTCCACCTTTACATCTAATTCATTTGGGCCAAGAGATGTTATTTTATCATCTTCGATTAATATGTGCCCGCCAGAGAATTCTTCTTTCGAATCATTCATTGTAGCAACAGCTAACGAGTTTTTGATTAATATTTTACTCATGATTCCCCCGAAACAAGTAATGGATATTGATTTAAGTTTTCAAATAACGAAATCATTTCCGCTAAATGAGATAGTATTAAGTCACTCTTTCCGTTTGCAAATTGAGCGGATAATATTTCATAATTGGATGAGTCCATTTTAACATCTATCGCTTCTGAATTATATATATAACTCCCATCCGTTAATTTGAGCGACGATTGAATTCCATCGTTTTTTGAGAATAATGTTTTTCCATCTATCCAATATCCTTTTTCTTCCAAATCATAAGTTTGTTTGGAAAGATAGAACTGGGGTTTTGTTTTATATGGATCACCAGATGTTGGACAAAATGTGGTACAATTCCCACATTCGTTACAAAAGTCACCAATATTTATAATTTGTGGTTCTTGAGATAATTTAAATATGCTATCTTGTTTTGAATTAACCCCAGTTTCTGTCTTTGATACTGAATATACAGGATAAGACTTTGGCGATGCCATATAAGATAAATTTGCCAAATTCGGACAGACACTCACACATACATCGCAAACTTCATCACAGTACAAACATCTATCTGCTTCACTCATGGCTTCTTCTTGCGTTAGAGTACGCGTAACCAAATCAAAATTAATCCGTTTATTTGGATCTAAATGTGGCGTAGTGAGTCCATACTCCCGAAAAGCCATTTTCTTTTGATATTCCTTTTTGTCCAGTCGCAGAGTTCGGTCATTTGTATCACTATAACTACGACCAAAAGCTTTTATCATATTTAACGCAGCATTTCTTCCATCGCCCACCGCATTTATAACCGAAGACGCACCACGGACAACATCTCCACCGGCAAAAACATTTGGAATCTTTGTTTCATTTGTTTCAGGGTTGACACGTAAATCTTGCCAAGATAAGAAATCAAATGCAATATCCTGCCCAATAGAAGGAATAATCGTGTCGAATTCTAAATCAATTTCAGATCCTTCAATTTTTACAGGTCTTGCTCTACCACTATCATCTGCTTCCCCCAATGCCATTCTTGAACATGTTAGAAAAATATTTTCAGTATCATTGGCATAAATTTTTTCAGGTGCAGTTAATTCTTCCAATGTGATTCCTTCATCTAATGCAGCTACAATTTCTTCGATATC
>Ga0257127_1002104_pt1 | contig 12783 bp, 12 predicted proteins | sample SI060_135mmetaG_FD_190152 | JGI IMG/M metagenome (GOLD analysis project Ga0257127, IMG submission 190152) | Marine microbial communities from Saanich Inlet, British Columbia, Canada - SI060_135m | ecosystem: Environmental > Aquatic > Marine > Inlet | place: Canada: British Columbia | collected...
CTCCAAAAAAAATCAAAAAAACAGGTCAGATGTAAATGGTGTGATTTAAAAATCCAAAATAAGCGATTTACACCAACCACTTTTTTAGGGAAACTCATATTTTTGGTCTGGAAAAATGCACAAAAATTCTTGTGCAAAATCATTTTTCACAAACTTTTTTTTCTCCATTTTTTTCAAAAAAACAGGTCAGATGTAAATGGTGTGATTATTTTTTCAAATAAATTCGCTTTACACCAACCATTTTTTCAATTCGTTCAAATTTACCGGATTTTTATGGTACCATATATTAAGGAAAATGGAAACAAAAATGTCGCAAAAAGTCGCACAGAATTTTGAATGTAAAATATGTGACTATGTATGCTGTAGGAAGAACGACTATGATAAACACATATCCACTCGTAAGCATAAATGGAAACAAATGGAAACAAATGTTTCCACGAAATTTAAGTGTTCAAATTGTGATAAAATTTATAAAACACGCGCAGGGTTATGGAAACATAATAAATTCTGTGAAATTGTTGCAGAAAAAACGTGCGACAAAAATGGAAACACACAAAGTTGCGAAAAAATTGGAGGGGCTGATAATACTGAATTAGTTGTTCAAATAATGAATACTGTAACAACACAAATAATAAACCCGCTTGTATCAAGTCACAATGATATGGTAAAAACCCAAAATGATTTACAAAACCTAGTGGTAAATGAAATCATTCCAAAAATTGGGAATACAAATTGCAATAACACAATGAATAATACAATGAACAATACCACGAATAATAATAAATTCAATATGAACATATATTTGAATGAGAAGTGTAAGGATGCAATGACATTATCTGACTTTATAGATAACCTCCAAATATCCGACGAGGATTTTGAAACTACAAGGATGGAAGGGATTGTAAGTGGTCTAACGGATATATTCACAAAGGAATTGCGTAATTTAGATGTAAGAAAATTGCCAATCCATTGCAGTGATATAAGACGTGAGACATTTTATATAAAAGAAGAGAATGAATGGGTAAAGGATGATGGGAAGAAATCCATATTATCAAGAGCAATAGACAAAGCAAAGGGAATGGCCAATAAATTTCTCCCTGGGTGGATAGACGACCACCAGAATTGCTGGAAGAGTGAAAGCCCATACCATACGGAATGGATGAATGTAATAACAATGCGATTTGGCGACGGAGACCCAAAATTCAATGAGAAAAACACGAAAAAAATAATCAAAAACATTGCAAATGAAGTATTGATTGATAAAGAAACTGCTATGATTGATGAAGAATAAAATAAATTATCATACTTTCCTTATAAAATATGATAATTAGATGGTAATGGTGAGAGTTTATTTAACAAATAATACAATTCACTCCAACCAGAGAAAATCAATAAAATATCTCAGAATCGAGTTAGGAATGTGGGTCGAAAAAAAAAAATGCACAGCTTTTTCTTGTGCATTTTTATTTTTAGGGCAGGCCATCTCTCTCCAAAAAAAATCAAAAAAACAGGTCAGATGTAAATGGTGTGATTAAAAAATCCAAAATAATTGATTTACACCAACCATTTTTTTGTGAAATTTCAAATTTTGGAAAATAAAAAAGGACAAAAATAAATGTCCAAAACTGTTTTTGGACAAGATTTTTTTCTCCATTTTTTAAAAAAAAACAGGTCAGATGTAATTGGTGTGATTATTTTTTCAAATAAATTCGCTTTACACCAACCATTTTTTCAATTCGTTCAAATTTACCGGATTTTTATGTTAGCATATATTAAGGAAAATGCTAATTGAAAAGTCGTCAAAAGTCGTAAATAAATTTTATTGTGAAACGTGTGCCTATAATTGCTGTCGTAAATATGATTTTGATAAACATTTATCCACTCGTAAGCATAAAATGCTAATAAATGCTAACAATGCTAACATAAAAGTCTGTAAAGAATATGCCTGCGTTTGTGGTAAGAGTTATAACCAATTGCCATCATTATCAAGACACAAAAAAACGTGCACATTTGTTGAAGAAAAAGAAGAAGAGATAATTGTACAAAATATAATTGCACAAAATAGTGGTGAAGAAAATACAATTGTAAAAAATACACATAATAGTGGAGGGGTAGATAAAGAATTTTTCGGTCAAATAATAGAGAAAATAGTGAACCCATTAATATCAAGTCATAATGATTTGCAAAACTTAGTGGTAAATGAAATCATCCCAAAAATTGGGAATACAAATTGTAATAACACTATGAATAATACCACGAATAATACCACGAATAATAATAAATTCAATATGAATATATATTTGAATGAGAAATGCAAGGATGCAATGACATTATCTGATTTTATAAATAATCTCCAAATATCGGATGAGGATTTTGAAACTACAAGGACGGAAGGAATAGTGAGTGGTTTAACGGATATATTCACAAAGGAATTGCGTAATTTAGACGTAAGGAAACTTCCAATCCATTGCAGTGATATAAAACGCGAAACATTCTATATAAAAGAAGAGAATGAATGGGTAAAGGATGATGGGAAGAAATCAATATTATCAAGAGCAATAGACAAAGCCAAGGGAATGGCCAACAAATTCCTCCCTGTTTGGATAGACGACCATCAGAATTGCTGGAAGAGTGAAAGTCCTTACCATACAGAATGGATGAATGTAATTACCATGCGATTTGGCGATGGAGACCCAAGGTTCAATGAAAAGAACACAAAAAAGATTATTAAAAACATTGCAAATGAGGTGTTAATTGATAAAGAAACTGCAATGATTGATGAAGAATAAGAATAAGAATAAGAGTATTGATATATTTTTATCTAAGTGTAAATGTATAAAATGGAAAACGGACGAACTATGTTGTTACATTCTGTAATAATTGGTATTTTATTATACATAATTATGATTTTTATACTTGGTCAAAATCAAGTTGTTTCTGAAAACCGAAGTATATTATTGGCTGCTTTGTTATTAGTTTATATGATTTTATTTGGGCATGGATTGCCCACTACAATCAACCGAAATTTATAAATTTTATTTCAATAATGTGACATTTTGTAGGTAAAATCGTCACCGGTTTCACAAAAATATTTGTAATTACAAATTGTACTTATAAATATTTAGTTATAACATATCTTTCAATGCTGTAATACGTTGCATATACACGTTGATAGTTTATGTTCTATTCATTTTTTGCTTCTTCTCGTTTTTTTTCCAGATTTTCTTTTTTTCATATGTTTCTTAGATTTTCTTTTCTTTTGCCTTTTACCACCCACCATTTCCTCCGCCTTCGATACAGGATTAATTTCAATTGCTGTAAATTCTTTTTTAGCTTCTTTGTCATTCTTGGGGTTTTGTGTGTTTGGGTGGTCTTTTACTTCTTTACTTAGTGCATCTAGTACGAGAAATGCTTTATCAATCAACTCTTGATAAAGGTAAATTGTATCCGATTGAACAACTAATTTTTCATCCCGTTGACTCCTCACCAACTCTTGCCATACCCTTGCATTTTTTAATAACGTATCAAGTTCATTTTTTATAACACATATATCTCTTGGCATTATAATATATATAATGCCAATATTTATATTTTTCTTAATATTTATATTTTTCTTAATATCAAATCTTCAATTGTATCAATATTAATATTCGGTAGAATAATATGTGATTCCCAAAAATATTTGCAATATAACCATTGGAAATCATAATCAAAATGATGGTCGTTTAGATATTGTATAATCGTTTTGGGCATATTTTTAGGAAAAAGGTCATACGACTCGGGGGGCAAGACGTATGCCAACTGAGTTGATGAAGAAACGCATTTATTTGAAACAACTTTATCAGCAAAGAATGATGTCTCAAAATATGGAATAAAATTATATAAATCTGCAAGCAATGGAGCGTAAGTGTAGTTATATTTCCACGATTTATCGATACATCCTACTGTATAATACGCGAACGTCCATTCGAGTGATTCTAAAAAATTAGTACATATTTGCTTAATCCGCGTATCATTATATTCTGTATGAAAACACGTCGCATAATATCTTTCCTCCCATTTATCTTCATTTGGATTAATAAATATTTCTTGTTCTCTATTTTGTATGGGAAGGGTTAATATCTTATATTTTATTTCATCCGCATTATTTGTTGGATAGACACGTTTAGATAATTTAGTACGTTCTTTATCTTCGTGTATAAACATATCCCGTTCCATATTTTTTAAATTATCAATTAATTTCCTTACATTTTTCCATTGAATAACATTATTATTGGTTAAATAAAGTTTGCGTTTTGCCAATGTTTCACAATAGCAATCTTGCAATATAAAAATCCCGTTTTTTCTAATATTTAAACTAGGAAAATGGGGCATAAAATCGTTCCCCAGAAAGAAGCAGAGAAATATATAATCATTCAATAAGTTGAAATCAATATTTTCGTCTGTTTTATTTGTAATATTATATTGAATTTGATGACATAATAGTGGAATATCAAGTAAATAATTTTCATTCGCTTCCAAACTCGAGTCAATACTTTTTATAAATTCGGGAGTTTCTCTGTAAAGATATATTTGGTTACAATAAGACAAATGACAAATACTTAACATAATTAAATCGGCATCAAGACCATATATAAGTGTAGTTTTATCTAGATGGTCGTTATTTCTAATATATTCGAATAATTTATGCTCACCTTCGCCTTCTTGGGTGCACCCAGAAAATATAAAATTGTTAAGGAACTGGTTGTTCTCTTTGAAAATTTTAAAATGGTTTGAAATATATTTATCTAAATTAATCATAAAATCTGTCCCGGGAGTAATAGAATTAGTAGACCATTGCATATCTTCAAATATTTCAAATTTTTCTAATAATTTTTTATTAAATACAGATTTAAACCTTCGTTGTCTTTGTTGTTCTAATTTAGCATTAGGTGCGACCCCGTCAAACGCAAGGAAACAACATTTTGGGTTTATTAATTTTAAAATAACTTCTATTTTTTCACAAACCGTTTTATAAATCAACTTTTCAAATTGTAATTTTGATTTGTAATCATTTTTAATTGAATATACGGCGTCATAAATGATTGAATTCGCATCCATATATAGGTTGTCAACGGATGTTTCGGTTTGGTCGTATTTTTTAATAATTTTACGATGTTCTTTTATAATGTGTGAGAAATAACTAGGTATGCCCATTACTTATAATACATATCATCTGTCTATATATATTTTAATATTAATAATATTAGTGAAGTTCGTTTTACAATAATATTTTCTTTGTAAGAATATATCAACAAATATCGGTAAATTATGAATCATTTAGAAGATAATTTAGAAGATAATTTAGAAGATAATAGTTTCGACGAAGACGACTTGCACCGGATAGTATCACTTATTGACAAATACCAACAGATTGTTATTAGGGTTTTTAATAATATAAATGTATGTAAGGATAATAAAATATTATCCCAAAGCGATTATGAGAGTATAAATGATGAATTAAATAAGATTGTAGATAATTGTAACACCGTTATAGATACCATATATTTTATAACTGATATAACCGTTTTATACGGAAAAATGCAACAAATAAATGATTCCCTATCATTGATAATGAAAAACCACGGTGCATATAATTGTGACGACTTATTATTTGTTTGTTTTGGTGGAAGTTATACAAATACATTTACAATAGAACAACAAGAGTTTTATTCAGATATTATCTTAAAACATTTTACACCGATTGGTTATAAAACGATTTCTTGGGAATTTATTAAGGATAAAACATTAAAATCAAGAAAACCAAGCTCCATATTTGAGGATGTTACAATAGCAGAATCAACGGAAACACTTGATGTTTACGAGTTAGGTAAGTGTAATAAAGATAATTTTTTCCTAAAATTACAAGGAGCAAAAATATGCTTTAAAAATGAGTTGACCAAAGAAACGTTGATAATTCGTGGTTATTTTGATAATACCCCAATAAATTATATACAAAATCGAAGGGTACTTTCTGCACGCGGTGAAATATTAGAGAATATAAATATGAATGATGATATTTATAATACACATTATAAAACATTTGAAATGTATGTGAAGTCATTAATGTTAAAAGATTTACTGGTAAATAAATCATCTGAACACTATGATATTTTTACAGGGTATATACACAATGTAAGGTCGATGAAGAAAAAATCTATTTCGAAGTTATGTCGCGAATTTATGTCAGTTGAATTTTTTGAGCAACGTGAAATTATATATCAACTATTACTATTTTCGGATGATTTTGAATTGCAGTTTATTGCATATTTACTGTATGATTTATTATCTTTCAATAAAAATGAAACGAACGAAGAGTCGGTTGAACAAGACATATTATATAACAGTTTGCCTTATGTAATAAAATCCCAATTTAAGGGCGCGATGAAAGAAACAATTAAATATACAACCCGCTTAACGAACCCGGATATACAAAATAATTTGCCAATTGAGCAAAGGATTTGTCTATTAAAGACAGATGATAAAGTGAAGGAAAAGGCAATGACAAAGTTGAAGGAACTGAAATCAAAATCGGAAGACTCGGGTTCCAAGGCGCGTCAATATTTAGATGGATTGTTGAAAATTCCTTTTGGAATACATTGCGAAGAACCTATTATGGAAATAAGTAAAAAAAATGTAGAATTATTTAAAACATTCGTAAATGGTAAAGAATACAATAAAGAGGTACTCGCAATTGAAAATAAGAGTGAATATAACCATTCCGAGGTATTACAAATGTCAAAAAAATATATAAAGAATAATGCCGAATATAATAGCCAATTGGGTGGGAAAGGGTCAAGTAAAGCATTTGATATTAACCAATGTTATGAAAAAATAAATGTATTAACCGAAACTGAAATTAAGGAATTATTTTTACAAATCGAAACCGAGTTTAATGAAGTTGAAACGACCATTAGAATACCATACTATTCCGATAGTTTCAACACATCTGATATGCGCGACTGTTTATCAATATGTTTAAATGATAATAAGGAGCACTCTACATTTACGAAAATGTTGCAAAACAATCTAATAAAGTCAGAAAATGGTGATAAGGGTATTAGCAATTTACAGCAAATATCGGATAATACAAAATTAATACATAATTATTTTGGACACGTTAGAAAAGCATTAGATAGTTCTGTCTATGGGCACAAAAATGCTAAAAAACAGGTTGAACGTATCATAGGTCAATGGATAAATGGCGAACCAAATGGTTATTGTTTTGGATTTGAAGGCCCCCCAGGTACTGGTAAATGCATGGCTAAAGACACACCTATTATGCTCTCAAATGGAAAAATAAAAATGGTTCAAGATATAACAACAAAAGATATGTTGATGGGTGATGATGGATTTGAGAGAAATGTATTAGCACTTGGAAGTGGTCGTGAAAAAATGTATCGTATAGAACAAGTAAAAGGCGATGATTATACTGTAAATGAAAGTCATATATTAAGTCTTAAAATGACTAAGGCCGGTAAAAAAGGTGATAAGCATCAAACCATTTTGGGAAAGCGTTACTACAAAAATGATATAGTTGATATATGTATAAAAGATTACTTGGAAATTCCCAATTATTTAAAAGATTGTTTAAAAGGTTATAAAGTTGGGTTAGATTTTAGAGAACAAGATGTTAGTTTAGATCCGTATGCTATTGGATATTGGTTAGGTGATGGGGATAAAACAACATTTAGCATAACAACAATAGATAATGAAGTTATTGATTATTTTATTGAATACGCATCTGAAAATGGATTACAATTAACTAAACATGATATTTCATATCATATAACAACAGGAATAAAAGGAGGAAGATGTTATAAAAGAAATTCTTTCTTGAATTCTCTAAAACAATATAATCTAATAAACAATAAGCATATACCAGATGAATATAAAATGACTTCCAGAGAAAATAGATTAAGTTTATTAGCTGGGTTAATGGATAGTGACGGATATTATGATAAAATAAGCAACGGCTTTGATATTATACAAAAAAATAAAAAACTTGCTGATGATATTGTATTTTTAGTTAGGTCGCTTGGAATGAGGGCGACGATAAAAGAATGTGAAAAATCATGCATGTATAAAGGTGAAAGGAAATGTGGAATATATCATAGAATAACAATAAGTGGTTGTGGATTAGAAGAAATCCCGGTTTTACTTAAACGTAAAAAGGCAAGAGTCAATAAGCAAATAAAAGGTTGCTTACATACAGGTATAAAAGTGGTTCCTCTTGAAGAAGACGCGTATTATGGATTTCAAATAGATGGTAATTCGCGTTTTTTACTTGGTGATTTTACAGTAACGCATAATACATCACTCGCTAAACATGGCATATCAAAATGTTTAAAGGATGGGGATGGAAATTCGCGGCCATTTGCATTTATAGCAATAGGGGGTTCTTCAAATGGAAGTACATTGGATGGTCATAACTACACTTACGTAGGTTCAATGTGGGGAAAAATAGTAGATATATTGATGGAAACCAAATGTATGAACCCAATTATTTTTATTGATGAAGTAGATAAGGTTAGTCGTACAGAAACAGGGAGGGAAATAATTGGTATATTAACTCATTTAGTAGACCCTACACAAAATAGTGCATATCAGGATAAATATTTCACTGGTATAGACTTAGATTTATCAAAAGTGTTATTTATATTTTCATATAATGATGTAGACTTAGTGGATAGAATTTTATTAGACCGTATACATAGAATTAAATTTCAACATCTATCATTAGAAGAGAAGTTGCAAATTAGTGAAGATTATATGTTACCAGAAATATTAAAGAAGATGGGACAACACGGAAATATTAATATATCAAAAGAGGTAGTACAATTTATTATTGAAACCTATACGTGTGAAGCTGGTGTTAGAAAATTAAAGGAAATATTATTTGAAATAATTGGAGAAATTAACTTGGAATTACTACATAATAATGATGAACGAGATTTGCCAGTTAACATTTCAATTGATGACGTAAAACAGTCTTATTTAAAGGATAGACAAAAATCCCGTGGTAAAAAAGTACATGGTGAAAATAGGATTGGAATAATTAATGGTTTATGGGCAAATGCATTGGGTATGGGTGGTATTATTCCAATTGAAATGAAATATGTATTAAGTGGACATCCATTAGATTTGAAATTAACTGGAATGCAGGGTGACGTTATGAAAGAAAGTATGAATGTTGCAAAAACATTAGCATGGAGTATGACATCGAATGAAAGACAAGAACGTTTATTGAAAATGTTTGATGCTACAAAAACACAAGGAATTCATATTCATTGCCCCGAGGGAGCTGTACCAAAGGATGGTCCATCTGCGGGTACAGCAATCACAGTAACGATGTATAGTTTATTAAATGACATTAAGATTAAACATACAATTGCAATTACAGGAGAAATAGATTTACACGGTAATGTGACTGCTATTGGAGGGTTAGATTTGAAGATAATTGGTGGAATAGAAGCGGGTGTAAAGGAGTTTTTATTTCCTGAGGCGAATATTGACGATTTTAATAAATTTAAGGATAAATACGGTGATAAAGATTTAGTGAATGGTATTGAATTTCATCCAATTGGGAATATTAAAGAGGCCTTGGAATTTGCATTGGAAAAATAATATAACTAATATATATTAAAAGTTTCTAATAACTATGCCTAACAGACTATCTATAGGTTATTTATGGCAGACATTCGCATTGGTTATGCCGATTTTTATTTTATTTTATACGCTTTTACAGTCGTTTGTTGATATGAATTGGCAAGGTTTTATTATATTTTCGGTGGTTATTTTCGCTACTATATGCAATGAATTTTTGGTGAGTTATAATATATTATCCGTACCAAGAATAATTAGAAATAATGTGATATCCAGTTGTGGTATGTTGAACTATAATAAAAACTATTATATGACTAACAGTACAATAATAGCAAGTTTCGCGCTAGGATATTATGGTTTAACTATGCATTTTATGAGAAAAACAAATATCGCATTTTTGATATTACTGAGTTTCATTTTATTAATGGATATAATGTTTTATTTAGCAATGTGTGGTGGTAATGGATTAATGTTAGGTGCAAGCATACTTTATGGGGGAGTGTTTGGTATTACGTGGTCTTCTATACATAATGCATATTATGATAATAATTACGATAAGAAAAAAAGAAGAGCTGTAGTATCTGCCTATGTAAATGGTGAATTTCACGGCAAAAAGGAAATACAAGACCAGTATGATGAGAGCGACACCACATCAGCAGCTACATTACTTGCAAGGGCAAATGCAGTGAATACCTATCTACCAGAGGGTGTTTCGCCTGAAAATGCAACACTTGAAAATGTAATACGAGCCGAAATAGCGGCAGAAGCAGTCCAATAATTATGATTATGATAAAAATATATATTGAACATTATATCTATTGTTCAATATATCTATTGTTCAATATTGTAATTTACTTTTATGTTACAGTATTGGGTTCAAATAAATGGAGGTGTGTTTTCATCCATTTGATTGTATTTTCCATAAATATATGGCGACTGAATGTAGATGTCATGGCTAGAATATTTTTAATACTTGATGCCTTTATCCATTCGGCGTGATATATTCTAAATGCATCTTTTGTATTTCTATTTTTATATTGGTCAAGTACATTAATATCAGCGTCTTTATATTTAGGATTTTTAGAGTGTGCCCTCGCGGATACTTTGTTATGAAACATAAAAAATAACATTATCAAATCCTGTTTCGAGTTTAAATTATTGAAATTGCAGTTTATTATAAATTGCCGGGCGTGGTAACTACAATCTGGACAAGGTAGGTTACATAATATAGAACTTAAAAATTTGTGTATGTTGCCCTTATTAGATAGTAGTTGTTGTTCATTAATGTTTTGACAGAATATATGTATGAATGACCATATAGGTGGGCCCCAATCTTTTATCATATTTCAAATATAATATAGATAGATTAATATTAAATATATTTAATATATTAAATATATTAAATGGAAAATAATATTTAATGTATTAATAAACACGAGAATGGAGTTGGATGAGTTTAACAATCTTTTGTTAGAAACCGACGATGATGATGATGAAATAAACAATATAAACGGTGACAATGTTTGTTTAATTACTGGTGAAAAATTAACGGAACCCCATATTACATTATCGTGTAATCACAAGTTTAATTATGAACCATTATATAACGACGTAAAATCCCATAAATCAGCAAAGCATAATTTGCGTTTTACACAAATGAAGTGTCCATATTGTAGAGCAGTTGAAGATAAAATTTTGCCTTATTTTAAGATAGGAAATGTGAAACGAATTTTTGGTGTAAATCATCCAATGCAATATTCAATTCTGCTAAATTATTGTGAAACTATAATGAAAAGTGGAAAACGAAAGGGTGAAATGTGTGGACGGATGTGTAATGGTAGTAATTGTATTTATCACAAAAAGAGAATATCAAAAAAATAATATAAACTCTTTTTATATATTAATAACATATGGAGGACGACCCAAAAACAAAACTAATATCATCAATAAAGGAGTATGTCTCATTTGATAGACAGATTAAGGAACGACAAAATGAAATTAAAATGTTAAAACAGAGACAAAAAGAGGTATCAAATAATTTGGTGGAGGTTATGCGTTCAAAGGAAATTGATTGTTTTGAAATAAATAATGGACGTATTTTGTATAAGAAATCCAAGACCAAAAAAGCGATTAGTAACAGTTTCTTAAAAGACATATTAGATAAATATTTTGATGGAAACCAGGAGAAGGTAGATAACTTGGGAAAATTTATAATGGATAATCGTATCGAAGTTGAGAAAGAAACTATTATGTTAAAAGCAGATAAGGTATAAATATTATTTTACTGATGAATAACCAAAAAAAATTGAAATAATTATGGATAGATAATATTGCATATATCGTGATAAATTTAGCAATATGGAAGTTTTATATAATAATAATTATGATAACGATGATGTTATTGTTAATATGAATATTAAAAATAAGGGTGATTGTATTGATGGTAAAGATGGCGGGGGAGGTTTTTGTGAACGGCATTGTGATGACGCCGATAAAAACATATTAATTGTAGATAAACAAACAAATCAATCCAATAAATGTAAAAAAAATAATTCTCTTAAACTTGCCGAAAAGGAAAAGATGAAGGCTGACAAACTTGCCGAAAAGGAAAAGATGAAGGCTGACAAACTTGCCGAAAAGGAAAAGATGAAGGCTGACAAACTTGCCGAAAAGGAAAAGATGAAGGCAGACAAACTTGCCGAAAAGGAAAAGATGAAGGCAGACAAACTTGCCGAAAAGGAAAAGATGAAGGCTGACAAACTTGCTGAAAAGGAAAAGATGAATAATATTGATACATCAAGTACTCAAACCGAAGAGAATATGAATGGTGTAAAAGTTAAGGGACGACCTCGTATAGAATATAATGTAAAGGTAGTTACAGAAATCAATGATGATGTGCAACAGGAGTATGAATTTTTGGAGGTTGAAGAGTATTGTATTGAGGTGAATATAGACGGAGTGCAATATTACCGAGATCGAAATATGGTATTATATGATTTTAATACACACGAAGAATTATGAAAAAAAAATCTAAGCGTAATATAAAATGGGAGTTCAAGGAATTCGAAGCAATAGAATGATAAATCGTGCAACTTGTGGAGGAGAGAAGAAGGCAGGTTTGGTGCCTCGTCATGGATA
>Ga0257127_1002105_pt1 | contig 12779 bp, 5 predicted proteins | sample SI060_135mmetaG_FD_190152 | JGI IMG/M metagenome (GOLD analysis project Ga0257127, IMG submission 190152) | Marine microbial communities from Saanich Inlet, British Columbia, Canada - SI060_135m | ecosystem: Environmental > Aquatic > Marine > Inlet | place: Canada: British Columbia | collected...
TCGCGAGTAGCAACCAAGGAGCATTCATCGTAGAAAGTGCGGGAACCAGTTCGAGCAACGCAGTCGTCTATGTGGAAACAGCCGGTCAAACGGAAGCATTCTCCATTCGCGAAAACGGAGACTTGTATAGTGCGAACGCCTTGCAGCATTCATCGGATGATCGCAGAAAGACAAACGAACAATACATCACAAATGCGACGGAAACCATCCAGAAGTTGTCTCCGCAAATTTATACGAAGTTGAACGACTTGGTCCAAAACGGCGGAACGCCAACAAAGACGGAGAGTGGTTTAATTGCCCAAGAAATCTATTACAATGCGCCTGAACTGCGTCATCTGATTCACATAGAAGATTCTGCTGGAAACAAACTGACGCCTCAAGAATACGATTTAAGTGGAAACGACATCCAAAATGATCCGGACTATACGTCGTTGGGATGGGGAGACAAATCCGCAACGGTGGACTATACAGGTCTCATTCCGTATTTGATAAAAGCAAACCAAGAAAAACAGATGATACTTGAACAACAAGACGCGACGATAGACGAACAAAAAACGATGGTAGACGATTTGCTCGCACGAATATCCGCATTGGAGTAAAAAGAAGTATCCTCCAAGATAAGAAAATTGATTACGACCAACGCAATATAATGCATACAAATAACAAGTATACATTATATCAACAAGGTTACGCGTAGCGCGTAGGAGACATGACCGACTACCAACAGAAATTGGAAGAACAGCAACGAGAAAAACAACGCCTTCAAAAATTCAAAAATGAGACGACCAAGTTCATTATGACGAGTCGTTTCAATAACGAGACATGGGAAGAAAACGTGAAATATCGCGAGAGATTGAAGCACAAAGGTTGTATTTACTGCTGCCCCGTAGAGGTTACACAAAAAATCCCCTACGATTCGTTGATGTTTGTTTTGGAAATGAACAACGACACGAATCAAATTATCGGCATCGGTATGGTGAAAAATCATCCTATCATGGACAAATACAAGGTGTATTCCGAGGGCAATTACAATCGTTATGTGTTTGTTGGAAACAATCGTATTGACCGGACCGCGATGAACGAAGACGAAGAGAGCATCATGAAATTGTTTGATAGGTTGTGTTTCAAAGGGAACCGGCACATGAAACGCGGTCAAGGACTGCGAAGCTTTCCCATGGAATTGTTATACGAGCTGTCCAAGAAGCTGGATTTGACGAAGTTCGTTGTGGAGATGTTCAAAAAGCGCATGGTTTCCAAACAAGAGAATCCGAAACCGTCTTCTTGAATAGAGACAATAGAGAAATAGAAAAAACAAAAACCGAAATAATAATATAGAACTTTTATATACTGAAATATAAACGGGAATGACAAAAAATGAATACGACATCAGTCAATATACAGACAAAGAATTATTAACGTTATTAGACTTAAATGAAAATCCGTCTGACCGCGAACTGGAGGCCAAAATAATATTCAACATACGAAAATATAAAAACATCGCAGGAGAAAGTGCGCATCAACTGGCTGTTTTTTTTGAGGACATATACGCACATTTTTTTGAATTAGGCGAAGAAGTGGCCGAAGACAAAGAAACGGAAGACGAACATGATGAAGGTGAGGGAAAGGAGGAAGACCCTCAATTGGAATTCCATACAAACAACGCGAATTTGACTAATCGCGGCGAAGGATTTAACAACAATGCGCCCAATAAAAACGTCATCGTGGAACCTCAGACATCCCGGGACAACGAAGCGGATGTGGGATACACCCGAAGTCTGGATTATACGCGCGGTCAACTGAATCCGTTGCTGCAACAAACGATTAAGCGAGTAATCAGTATAGATAGTCAATACCGAGACAACAAGGACGCATTATCTACGGAATTCACCTTTGATTTGTCTGATCCACTGAAAGACGTGGTAGCATTGAAACTGTATTCGGTTCAGATTCCGTATACGTGGTATACTATCAACAACGATTTCGGCAGTAATTTTTTTGTTATTAAGGGAAAATCTCCGGGCATTGACAATGGAAATCACGACTATACACTTACTGTATCTGCCGGAAATTACAGTCCCCAAGAACTGGTAGACGCGTTAAACGTAAACATAGATACATTGAAAACAACGCATACCGACGTGAGTTTTGGAGACACGGTAATGTCGTTAAATCAACAAACGTCGCGTGTGAAATTGCGCTTAGGATTTGAGAAGCAGTATACAGAAACCAGTTATTACTTGAATTTCCCCGGAGGCACCGCGGCGAACGAAGATGACTCGTTGGCGTTACGAAGAGCGAGTATACCGAGTTTCTTAGGATTTGAAGACCTCTCCTATAATTTATTCAACATAGAATCAACACAAGGGTTACCATTGGAGAGTGACACGGCGAATGCCAACGAAACGAAATCGTTTATACTCGATAATACGAATAATTATTTTACTGTATACAAATACATAGGTCCAGCGGAAGAATCCGGAATTCCGTCTAATGTGGACCTGTCATTCAACGTAACGCTGTCATTGGATACCGGGGTAGATTATATACGTTCTCAAATAGCGGCTCAGTTAGTGAGAGATATATCTGACAATACGTATTTATCGTCGGAATCGTCAATTACTCGCAAGACAACCAGTGATGGAAACAATAGTTATTTTGAAATGCGTTTGAAATCTGATAGGAATACAACGACCAACGTTGCGAATTCAAAGCTAAAGGTGGTGTTTCCTACTCCGGTGACAACAGATATATTCGTGGGTGCGAATTCGTGTTTCCGTTTCCAAGAACACGATGCGGAAATGAACACGATTATTTCTGAGTATGCGAGCATTCAGGACCAAACTACATCATTTGATATTAGTCAAAATATACCACGCGTTGTATTGTCATGTAACAAACCCTATTTTGATTTGCCCGCGAACGACATTTCATTTTCTATTCCGACTTCTGTAACAAGTTATTCGTTAAATCAAGTCATTACAACAATGAATCGTGCGTTGACGTTGGAGGATTATATCATTGCTTCAAATTCTGGAGTGGAATTAAGCAGTTCGGGGTATTTGGAGGTCAAGGTGGACATTTTGCGCGATTTCCAACAAAACGAATTCCAAATTACGATTCCAGCCAACGGTTTTTTTGGGTCATTGGGATACGCCGCCGGAGAAGTGACGACCCAGGGGTCAGGGGTCATTGGGGACAATGCTGAAATTACGATTGGATTCCAAATTAACGACCAATCTGCGTATTCTATAACAAGTTACGATTTGTTAACGGCGACGGGACATGATAATCTAAGCAACATTTCAAGTGATTTGTCTTACAGTCTGGTGGTTCCTACACAAAGTAACAATCTAGTATCGCAAGTCAATTTGAAAACGATAATAGAAAATACATTTAATAATGTATTTGTAGATTCTGAAAACGCGAATGTATTAAGTGGTAGCACGTTTACGAGTCAGTCAAGTGGTTTGGCTGGAATATTAGATTGTAGCTTGAATATCGTAATCAGTAAACAGTTATCCGAGGACGACTTCAACATTCAGTTTCAAGATATATCGGGAACGGAGCTCTTAGATACAAGCAACAACATATGGTTCACCAGTTTTGGAATAGATAGGGTAATGACGGATACTTCTTTTCAATTGGTAAACAGTCCGTATGTTTCAAGTGATGTGCCCGATGCGGATTTGTCTTTCAACGTAACAAACGAGCTGGGGACAATCATTGGGCGGGGTGTGCGAAGTAATATAGTGTTAACGGACGCGGACCGCTTCATGGAGATAACATCGGAGAACAACACCTTTCAATTGGTTCCGTTTGAAGACGGGGTAGAAGATGACCAAAATGTCTTGTCTTTCGTCATTGCGGATGGAGAATATTCTCGGACACAATTGTTGACGGCAATGAATGACGCTTTTTCGGGAACGGTGGCGAGTGAGTCCTTTGTTGCCATTTATACAGACAGTTTAGGGAATGAATTAACGAAGATGCGTCTTACAGTGAACAAACGATACACGCCAGACGATTATAGTTTGCTGTTCTTCGACCCCATTAGTTTTGCCAAATGTTTTTCGGGCGTGTCAAGTGTGCGCAATGCTACATGGGATACCACATTGGGGTGGATATTGGGGTTCCGAGCATATACTTCGTATATTATTAGCGAATTGAGTGAGGGAACATATGTGAGCAAGACGGGCAATGTGGTAGAATTGACCGGCGATACGACGATTAGTACCAACTTGTTTAATTACTTGTTATTGAGTTTGAACGATTACAACCAAAATCACTTGAACGATGGGCTCATTACAGTGGCTCCTCGTGATACATTCATTCAGCCGTCTTCTTATACGAATCGTTCTAATTTTGTATGTGATCCTACCACGGGAGAATTGGTATACAACACATCCAATGACGTACAAAGCAAACGATTGACCCAAAACCAGATTTATTCGGTGACGCAAATTGCGAACTCCAAAAACGTGTCTAATATTATTACGTCAACGGAAGTAACCGGCAATAGTTTCGGAACGGGTCCCTTTGAAAAAGATGTGTTTGGGATCATTCCGTTGAAGCTGTCTGGGCTGAACAATGGTGAATCTTATGTGGAATTTGGAGGATCCTTGCAGAACCAGGAACGCACGTATTTTGGACCTGTGAATATCAAGCGTATGACGGTCAAGTTGAAAACCGACAGAGGCAATGTGTTGGATTTGAACGGGTCCAATTGGTCATTTTCTCTGGTATGTGAACAACTGTATCGCAAAAACCCGGGAAACGGAGATGCGTAAGCAAACCGAGATGCGTAAGCAAACCGAGATGCGTAAGCAAACCGAGATGCGTAAGCAATAAAAATCCCTGCCCAATATAAGAACGAAAATGGAAAATGGATTGAAACTCTTGGATTATGTCGGTTTTTTCGGACCACTGATTCTGTTCTCTATCTCTTTGTGGAAACTAAGTGGTCGCATACCTTTTTTGTATGGTTATTTGGGATTGTTTTTAGCAAGTACATTGATAAACAAAGCGTTGAAACTAGTATTCAAAGAACCGCGCCCAGAAGGAAGCAGAACCATTATAGACGAACCGTATGACGGAGCGGATACGTATGGAATGCCGTCGGGACACGCACAATCTGTATGTTTCTCGGCAACGTATTTGTATTTGGTGACCAAGAACGCGTGGTGGTTAGCGTTGGAACTGTTCGTTGTTGCGCTAACCTTGATACAGCGATGGAAATACAAGAATCATTCTGTCTCACAGTTGATGGTGGGGGCGCTGGTCGGGGGGTTTGGGGGTTACTATGGATATGATGCGATACATAGATGGATACAAAAAAATATGTATGAAAAAATAACAAAGGAAGAATAAAAATCGCACGAAGAATATAAGTTGAATACCGAAAATAAAGACAATTCCAAAAAAATAATTTAGAAATTATTATAATATATTCTCATATATTATAGTTTTAAAGGAATATGACAACATGGTTAGAAGATGCAAGCGCAAACAGACATATCAAAACCTATGTGAAGGATTTTTTGGATGTAAGCGGAAATATGACGGTCAGACAGTATAATGAGGATTACAAATGGAACTCGTATGGGCAAGTGTTGAGTGGTGTTTATGAAAGTGATGATTATGTGTTTTTTGGCATAGGTATGGGTATGGATGTATCTGGATTGACGATTGTTGTTGGTGCAAATTTCCAAAATGGAAATAATATTTCCAATGGTGGTGCGGTAACAGTGTATCGTTATGATACAACCGCCGAAATATGGTATCAATTGGGAAACCTTATTACAGGTGAATCCAACAATGGCCAGTTTGGTTGGAATGTAGATATTAACGACGCAGGAACTCGTATTATTACGGTTGATCCTGTTGCTAATTTTGTGAATGTGTATGATTATAATAGTGGAACAAATACGTGGGATAAACAATTGAATCTTACAACATCTGTAGACTACTATGGCGGAAGAATCAGCGGTGACGGAAATACCATTGTGTTTAATGCAAATGCAAACAATAGCAACACAGGAATACAATATGTATACAGAAACACGTCTGGAACCACTTGGACAAAGATTGGTGAATTTACTGGTTCGCATACGGACACATATGCTGGAATTGGTGCAAGTATCACTTACGACGGAAATAGAATTACGGTTACTGAAAAGGACTATAATTATGATGCGAATGGAAATACGGTTTCTGACCTTGGTCGCGCAGCAATATATGATTATTCTGGAAGTGGAACTACATGGAATCAAGTTGGTGATTGGTTGTATGGTGATAATACTGAGGATAAGTTTGCGTCTAGTGGAGATTTATCCAAAGATGGTTCCATTGTCGCTTTTTCGTCTGAGAACGGATATTACGTAAAGGTATATCAATATGACGCGGCGGTGACTGGATCGTGGAAACAATTAGGAAGCACCATAATTGGCGATATTCCAAAATTCGGAACAGGTCTTCGTATTTCTGATGATGGTACAACCTTACTTCTAAGTAGCCCGGATGACGATACCGCAGGCGACAGTAATGGATCAATGTATATTTACAAATATATTGGCTATGATTGGGTACAACAAGGTTCCGCATTATATGGTGCGTATACCAGTTCAGTACTTGGCTACCAGTTCAATACTGGGGTTTCGATGAGTGGCGACGGTTCCAAGATTGTTGCTGGTGGCCTATATGCAGATGTAAACGGCACCAATTCAGGATACGTTCAAGCCTTCCAATGGTCCCAGAAATCCTACGAGAAACCCATTATGGATATCAGTGGCGGGACACTGACCATTTCCAACGGCGAAGAACATAAAGCGAGAGGTTATACCGTTGCGGAGTTGGGAAACACTCTTTATGGTGAAGCGGCGAATGACCATTTTGGTATTGTTGCGGAAATGAATAAAGATGGATCGGTTGTTGCCATCGGTGCGAAAGGTGTTTCTTCAGGAGATGGCGCGGTCTACGTATATACATACCGAAGTGGAGTCTGGCAACAAAAAGGTTCCACTATATCTCCGTATAGTAGTTTTAGTAGTAGTCAATTCGGTTTTGGTGTTGACATTAACGATGACGGCAATGTAATTGTAACTGGTTCAACTCATCAATATAATGATAATGGAGCATCGGTTAATGATGCTGGTTCATTAGATGTATTTGAATTTACAAATGGAGATTGGGTGCAGAAAGGAAGGTCATTTAAAGGAATTGCAGTAGATGACCATCTAGGTTTATTTTCGTCTTCAATCAACGGCGCAGGAAATATCATCGCTGGTTTGTTTCATATGTCTGGATTCGTACGAGTCTATCAATACGACGATGACACCTCTGATTGGGTCCAAATGGGAGGTGATATTCCGATGACATCCGGAGTAGGCTCGGTTGCGGAGTATTGGCAAACAAGAAGAATTGACTTAAGTGAAGACGGAACCATCATTGTGCTTGGTGATGTGCAGGACGATACCGCCGGCGCAGACGATGGTAAAATTACCATATACAAGTATACGGTAGTGGATAACGTTGGTTCCTGGAACAAATTGGGAGACGATATTGTGAGTCCGAATGGTGGCGTTGCAAAAGCCGAGGCTTTTGGAGCCGGTGTATCGTTAAGTAGCGACGGACATACGGTTGCATTTAGTAGTATCCACTGGAATGATAATAATGGCCTTGCTCGTATTTTCAAATACAGTGAAGAAGGCAATGTGTGGACACAATTGGGTGCTGATTTTAATGCTACAACTGTTGCGAATTATGGTGGGGGTACCTACGCATTTCGCGCAATCGCATTAAGTGGAGATGGTAAAACGTTTATGCACGGCGATGGTCATAATGGTGGAGGGGTATCTAATGGTGGAGCGGTTCACATGTATAAATACTTGAACGGCCAATGGAACCATTTCCATACAGAGTATGGAACGATAAGTAATGGATATTTCGGACTCAATGGCGTAGGTATGAGCAGAGATGGCACACGTTTTGTGGCTTCAACTGGGGCTGCTGACTATCCTGGAACCGACCAAGGCTATTCCCGTATGTTTGAGATAACCAACCCTCCTTTCATCAAAATCGACAAAGACGGTGTTTCACTGGACAATTTGTTTACTGGAGATAACGTAACGTTACAATGTCCTACCTTAAAAGGGGTGAGTGGCGCCACTGCAAATTACGAAAGTTTCTGGGGAATAAACCCTGGTCTCGGTGATTGGAACAGCAGTTACGGAAACCAAAATGCAGGTTATTTATACATTGACAATGCTTACAACAGTGCGTTTGATTTATTATTAACGGGTTCTTACACTGAATATGGTGGTGGTGGCCAGCGCAGAGGTCACGAATTAGCGTCTAGAAGTGGCGGTTCACTAAGTTTTCAAACGCGCATTGAATCGGCTAATACAAATGAAGCCTTTTCATTAGGAGTCAACGCAATCGCATATAACTGTCGTCTTACTATAAGTGGTGCTGCTTGGTCAAGTGGTTCTTATTATAGTAGTGATGATCGGATTAAACATAATGAAACAACACTAACAAACGCATTGGAAACGATTCGAAAACTAAACCCACAACATTATATCAAAACCATTGCGATGTATGATGCGGACCATCAATTAGAGTTAGACGCATCGGGGAACCCATTAGATGCGTCGGGTAACCCAATGCCCGTATCCGAATACACAAGAGAAGACGGTTTCATTGCTCAAGAAGTGAATGAAATACCCGAATTGAAATATACATTTGTAGAATCAGTCGCTGATGACCAACCACACGGATTAGACTATACTTCCATATTTACTACCGCAGTGAAAGCCCTGAAAGAGTTAGACGAATTGGACGGTGAGCGCCAAACAAAATTGTCATCGCTGCAAGCGCGAATAGATGCACTTGAAATTAAATAACTCTCTCGGAAACAATAATTATATGAGACAATGTAAAAACATACCTCAAAATAAAGACAATTCCGAAAAAATAATTTAGAAATTTTTATAATATATAGTTCTATATTATAGAATAATACATGCCTAACTGGTTAGACGATGCAAGTGCTAATCGGCATATAAAAACGTATGTGAAAGATTTTTTGGACCTAAGTGGGAATTTCACTGTGAGAAACAACCCCGAAGAGTATGCCTGGAAAGAATATGGACAACTGCATATGGGTAAGTATAGCACAGCTAACGGAACCGCTGGATACTTCGGAAATGGATTAGCTATGGATGCTTCTGGGACTACCATCGTTATAGGTGCAAATCAAGAAGGAAATAGCCAATCGTCTGCGGGTGGAAATGCTTATGTAATGAAATATGACGAATCTGCTGAAATATGGTATCAAATTGGACAAACTATAATTGGTGATGCGAACGACTGCCATTTTCCAGGATTAAGCGGAGATGGAACAAGGTTGGCCGTTGGAGATTATGGTTATAGTTCAAATACAGGTCGTGTCTTGGCATATGATTATAACAGCGGAACAAATACTTGGGACCAAATAGGCGGGTCTACGGACATGGTAAATGTTGTAGCCGGTACAGCTATGGACTATTTAAAAATAAGTAGAGATGGAACTACGATTATCACAGGTGGTAGTGGAAATAATCCAGACAATGCTAGAGCGTATAGATACAATAGTTCATCAAATACATGGACTTTGATTGGAGATTTTCAGCAGTCCACCATATCTGAGGTTTCTGATACAAATAAAGGTTTTGCTGGTTTTACTGGAGATATTAGTTATGATGGAAATCGTGTAATTTTAAGTGAACATGGTTACGATAGTGATGCAGACGGCAATGCAAAAAACGATATAGGTCGTGTACTTGTATTTGATTATTCAGGGTCTGGAACGACATGGAATTTAGTAGGAGACATTCTTTATCCAACAAGATATTCCAATTCAGACCAGTTCGGAGCGAGTTGTGATATGAATAACGATGGTACTGTTATTGCCGTTAACGCGCAAAACAAAGAGAGTTACACGCGCAAAGACGATAATAGTTATGCAGATACAGGCAGCGTTTCTGTATACCAATATGACGCTACAGTATCAGGCTCTTGGAGAGAATTGGGTCAGACTCTATATGGTAAAGACATAAACGACGAATTCGGGTACCTGTCATTATGTTTAAGTGATGATGGATATACATTAATAGTAGGTTCGCGCGCGAATGATAGAGCAGGGATCGATAGTGGATATATCCAAAAATACGTATATAATTCATCAAAGAATAGATGGATACAAGAAGGTGAAGACGTTTATGGAAAATATAATGCAGGTTACATGCAGCGCACAGTATGTAACTACGACGCAACTATATTCTGTGCGGGTTGTGTTACTGCAAGTATAAATGACTACAACCAGGGTGCTGCACAAGTATACAAATGGATGCCAAAGGTGAAGGATGAATTTAAGTTAGATATTAGTGGCGGAGCATTGACCGTCAGCGGTGGTGATGAAAAAACGAATGCACTCAAATGTAGTTCTACGCAATTGGGGCGAGTATTAAAAGGTGACCGATCTCTTGACTATTTCGGCATTTCTGTTACAATGAGTGGAAATGGTATGGTGATGGCTGGAGGAGCAAGTAATTCGCAGTACGCAGGTTTTGCAAAAGTATACAAATACAACAAAGGCAGTGCCAACGATGGTGATTGGAACCAGCATCAGTTGATTTATGGAAATGATACAAACACCATAGACTATTTTGGTTCTGCGGTAAAGTTAAGTAGAAATGGAAATGTGATGGCGGTAGGAGCAAACAGCTATTCTGGTTATGCTAGTTCAGGCACGGACGGCCTTGATGGTTTTGTAAGAGTATTCAAAGAAGTAGATAATGTATGGACGCAAATTGGTTCTGATATAGCGGATATTACTCAAGGAGATGGAACGGGTGGTAAAGCAACCATTTCATTGAACAGTGATGGAACCATCTTAGCGGTGGGTAGTTTAAAAGCAGATTCAGGTAATGGTGCGGTACGTGTATTTGAATACAATAGTGGAACTGATTCGTGGAGTCAACTAGGTTCAACGCTATATGGAGACAATGCTTCATCGCACGATTTTTTTGGTACATCTGTTGATTTGAATGATGACGGAACTATCTTGGCAGTAGGGGCACCGATTGATATTGGTGGTGTTGATTATGTAAGTGGAAATACAGAAGCAGGTTACGTAAAAGTATATAAATATGCGAGTGATTCTTGGAGTGAATTCGGTACAAATTCAGAAGGCGAAACACAATTAAAAGCCGGAATTCGTGGGTCTTTAGCAGGAGTAACCATCGGTAGTTATTCCGATTGTTTTGGAATATGTGTTTCGTTTAACGATGATGGTACAACGTTGGCGGTAGGTGCGAGGTTTTTGGATTTGGCTATCACACAGGTGCAAACCGGAATGGGATGTATGACTGTATTCAAATATAGTAGTGAAGGAGATGTATGGATGAATTATGGTCAACCAATTTTTCCTGATAGTGATCAAAGTAATCAAGCGGCGGATTCGGTGTCATTAAGTAGTGATGGAAACACAATGTTAATTGGAAACAGACTCGAGAGTGACGGAGATGGAGTAGATAGCCGAGGTTCTTCACACATATACAAATATATAGGAGGTCAATGGGTGCTTACCGCAGGACCGTTTTTTGGTATCCAAGGTAACGGACCTCATGTATCTGCGGTAAGTATGTCAAGTGACGGAACCAGATTTGTTCACGGTATGTTCACAAACGATGATATTGATAGCACTAGTGGCGCGATTCAAGCGTTTCAAATAGATTACGAACCAACATTGCAAATCAAAGATGGTATTATGAATGCACTTACTGGAATTGGTGCGGATGGCGGGAATCTGGAGATAACTTTGCCTTATCTGACCGGGCTGAGTCCAGCAAAACGCAACTACGAAAAAATATGGGGAAATAACATTGGTGGTAGCACATATGATCCCGATGCGGCTACGCCTTATAACCATGCCTATTTGTATGTAAAAAATGCAGTAAGAGAGGCAAATGATTTGCTTTTAACGGGCACAACAGATGGTTATGCATTGTCATCGAAACAAGGAGCCGCAGGTGAAATTCGGTTCTCGTGTGTATATAGCACTAGAACAAGCCTGGCTCTATCAATCGGGGGTGGTATTTCACAGTCGTATTATTTAGGTGCGTATGGAAATGTGTATGTAAGTGGTAGCAGAACGACCAGTGACGATCGCCTTAAACATAACGAAGAACCGATTACAAACGCATTAGAAACCATTCGCAAATTGACACCAAAACATTATATAAAAACGCATAAAATGTATGATGCGAATCACAACTTCGTATTAGACACTTCTGGAAACCCGTTAGACGCTTCCGGTAATTTATTGAATGAAGAATATTTCTTCGAAGACGGTTTGATTGCGCAAGAAATAGAATTGATTCCTGAATTAAAACATGTTGTCACCGACGAATGTATAACTGATGATATCAAGGAACCTAAGACAGTGAACTATACTTCTATATTTGTTCGTGCGGTGAAAGCATTACAAGAGTTAGATGCGATTGACCAAGAACAACAGTCAATGATTGAATCGTTAGAAGCGCGAATCGTGGCACTCGAAAATAAATAACTTTCGAAAACAATAATTATATGAGATAATATAAAAACATACTTCAAAATAAAGACAATTCCAAAAAAATAATTTAGAAATTATTATAATATATTCTCATATATTATAGTTTTAAAGGAATATGACAACATGGTTAGAAGATGCAAGCGCAAACAGACATATCAAAACCTAT
>Ga0257127_1002132_pt1 | contig 12644 bp, 11 predicted proteins | sample SI060_135mmetaG_FD_190152 | JGI IMG/M metagenome (GOLD analysis project Ga0257127, IMG submission 190152) | Marine microbial communities from Saanich Inlet, British Columbia, Canada - SI060_135m | ecosystem: Environmental > Aquatic > Marine > Inlet | place: Canada: British Columbia | collected...
CTCAGGAGGTAAAGATTCCATAGGTTCTTTCCCAAGGTTCATATATTTTTCCAACGTCATCGTTACATCTTCACTTTCTTTGGGTGGGTCAGTCGTAATCTCAATGCATTTTCGCTGAACTAAAATAGTAGATGCCCCTGTTTTTCGTTGGCTTTGTAAAGAAAAAAAACCCCTCGTTTTCTCCCCTATAATTTTATAGATTTGGTCTCCCGGAAAGTCAGGATGTTGTTCCTTTCCTGTCTCATTCAGTACACAAAATCGACCAACTTCCAACGTCATCGTTGCATCTTCACTTTCTGTACGTGGATCAGTCGTAAGTGTAACTCCCGCTTTGATCTGGGGGTTGTTTAAAACAGGAATTTCATCATCACCAGTAGGTTTGCTTGACAAAGGTAACAATGCAGGGGCAATTGAAGGGGCCATTCCAATTATTTTATCAAACACAGCTTGTTGTGTAGGAGTTAAACCGTGTTTCATGTCATTGTATTTTTTCACTGCGTCTACAACTTCTTTCAGTTCTCGCTCAGCTTTTTTTGCTTCCTCAGCTTTTTTTGCTTCCTCAGCTTTTTTTGCTTCCTCAGCTTTTTTTGCTTCCTCAGCTTTTTTTGCTTCCTCAGCTTTTTTTGCTTCCTCAGCTTTTTTTGTGTTTTCTTTGTGTTCAAGGAAACGCATGAGGCAATGACTGGTCAATTGAACTGCTACTACGAGCTGACAACGTAATGCAACAACAGCTTCATTCTTCATCTGTGTCATCTGTGCCCAATCTTGAAACAAACTCCAGTGACAGTATTCAGTTTCTCTGGATACCAACCATGGGTGAAATAACATATTGGTTTCTCCATGACGCTTGTAGTTGTAGACTTGTGGATATAAGTTTTGCACAATACCACGTAGCAACTCAACAAACAAAGCATTTGCAACATCCGACGAAATTCCTTCGCTAAGTTCGGGAACTTGCGTTAGAAAAGTTTCAATATTGCCCATGTTAAACGTGAACCCTTGAAAAAAGTTCAATGTTTGGCCTGGATTTGGTGCCCAAGGCTCTGTGGATAAGTCGCATTTAAGAACGCGAAGTTTGATTGCAGTTAAGCATGTCTGCAAATATTTTGACCCCCCTGTGCCATTATCGTTCCCTTGACGGACGAACGCTTCCCATTCTTCATGCCAGAATTTCATGTTGGCGTGCACTGGTAAATGTGTCTGCCTTGTGTCTGCCAACATCTGCCACGCAGTAATTTCATTTTCTTCATCTGTTTTGTTGGAAAGTTGCGACCAGTCGCCGATTTTCTTTACTTGCGGTTCGTTCATATTTTGCGTTATAATCGTTTGCTTGAATAATGTTTTGTTTTACTTTTGTTTGTTTCTTTGTTTCTTTGTTTCTTTTTGTTTCTTTTCTTTTGTTTATTATGTATGTTTCTCTTGTTCACACACACACGCGTCTGTATACATAAGTATTTTCTAAAGTAATAAAGGCATAGTAAAAAAATAGCTTCTTCATTCATTTTAATAGTGTTTCATTGATTCATTTTTAGAATATTTTTCCGAAGGCAGCTGGTGGTTTTCAGGCCTATTCCTATACTGTTTTAGTTTGGATAATAATTTTAGCAGACGGCTAAGTTGCTTAAAACTTTACTCACGCACAAGAATTACCATACACATAGCACTGTTAATCCCAATTCTGAAACGTTCTTAGGAATTTTCTTGGCTGTTCTCAGCCATTCGTAATGCTATTTATATAGTAATGAACATTTAAAGCAGGTGAACAGTTTGCTGGTACTTATAACTACTACCTCTTTAAAAAAATCTAGATAGTTTGAAGACAAGTAACTACACATATCTATGCGTAAGAGTAGATGTACGCTTTAAAAATATATTAAATAACAAGAAAGAAAGATAGAAAGCATAAAACTAAACACATATTAATCGTTCAGTTGAACTTAAAATGTTAGTATTCCAATCTACCTACGATGATGTCTGCCAGCGAAACGCTGAGCTTGAAACAGATAACCGTGCAACGAACAAATTGCTAGATGCGAAAAATCTCGAGTTGACGAAAACAAAATCGCTGCTTACGCAAACAAAGTATGACCTAGATTGTACCGATAACATCTACAAGGAGTTGAAACGTAGCGTTGAAGCCGACGTCGTTAATGTCCGTAAGTTGTGCGAAACCGTCACTGGCAAGGACCCTCGCTCAAAGTGGTTTGTCGGTGGTAAACGTGTACCACTTGCTGAGAGTAGAATCTCCCTTATGACACACTCTCTTGACAGCGAGCATTTTAGGCTTTCACAGGAGTTTGAAAAAGTTCAACGTGAAAAGGAAGAGATTTGGAATCATTACAAATCCGACGATGCAGCCTGGGCGAAACAAAAGAAACTGCTTACCAACGAGAGGGATCTTGCTAGAAGAGCGAGGGAACAATTCAAAGGTGATTTTACTGCCTCGCAAGTTGACGCTGGGGAGATGAAGGAGAAGTACGCAGCCCTTCAAGACACTATTAAACTTCGTGATGAAGAAATCGCTCGTTTGAAAGCTGAAGTCGCCACAGAAAAAGCTAGAGTCGCCAGAGTTGAAGGCCGATTTGATGCTTTGACAGCTTTGACTACAGAGAACATTGTAAACCGTTACTCAAACCTTGTCAATTCAGCCAACAAGCGTATGAGACTTACGGACGGATCAGATCAATAAGAAGCTTCTCAAGCTCTTGCTCGTCGTCCAGGAAGTGGACAGTAATACCTAAATCCGTGTCAGCATCCACGTTGAATAATACTTCAGCTCTGTCCTCTATGCGAGTGACGATAATATGGGTATTGAGCATGCCATTAGCCCGCCGCAACTTGATTATATCATTTAGATGTTCAAACGTTGTTGCGTGACAGAGTAAAACACTAAAATCATAACTTTTTAACACATAATAATTTGTTGTTTTAATGTTGCTCACGTATATCATTTCCACCGGTGTATCTGCTACATTCACTCTATCTACCTTCGGTTGAATGTGAAAGATCGGTAACTCACCAAAGTAAAAATACTTCATATATTTACACCATTACCTATATTTATAAGATGTATCACGTCCCAATTCCTAGCATCGAAAATGAATGGGTAATCAAATATCTCGACGCGAACGAATTAATAAAAGAGTGGAGTATAAAAAACGTAAAGACAAAAAGATTTGAATCAACTGAGCGTCCAACGTACCTTGAACTACTTGAAAACGGAAAATGGAACGAAGATAAAGTCTTTTCGTGGACTGAGCAAAAGTATGACGAACGTGGTCAGCCCGCTGGTAGGGCTAAACGTAAATACTTCAGTGTGCATGCCTATGGCAGGATGTTGCATCAAATACATCCAGGCAACAATATTTTGAAGCAGCTGAGCGATATTCCAAACATAAATCAGTATATGTCTAAACACATAGAAACTCCAGACATTTTGTTTCGTAATTTGGTCAGAAGGACGTTTTTCTTATATGAAGATATGTCTGGAACAGGGTCCTCAAGTCGTGAAGAAACAACACATCAAATTAAGAGACTTCAACACATACTATCGATTATGTTATGGAAATATCCCTCGCTCATATACCAAATCAGTGTTGAAAAGGCATTAAGAATTTCAACAACACACCGTGAACAAACGGAAGGTCGGCAAAAAAAACATTACTACGACAGTTGGTATGTTCGCCAGCTATTAGATTATGCACCATTTATATTTCAACGTCCATATTGGTCAAAGACAAGAGGAAGAAACATTAAAGAAGATCATAATGTTTATTTGTATCACATGTTTACATATCAAACCAAATATCGTAATGGCGACTTATGGCCATTATCACAGAGAGAAATCCATGATTTATGTGGTAGTGAACTTAAAAGAATAAGGGAACTTACACCGTACAAGGAAATTCACTACTTTAACAAATTAAGTCCAGCTCGTCAACTTTTAACACGACAGGCATTTGGTGAAAATGACGCAAACACAACTGTGCGACTTCATGAACAATATGTTGGATTAATTATTACATCGTGGACTGAGCAGGGTCTCACACCATATCAAATAAGAATGAAGACGTTAGAAGCATACGAGAAGGAATTTAACAAGAGATTTGGATACGAGCTTACAAGAGAATACATATTGCACAGTATCGAAAATGAAATGAAAACGGTATCCTGGTGGAACGAAGAAGATATGGATCGTCTAAGACGTGGAAAAAAACGTGTTGGACGAGAAGAACGAGCCAGACAAAGCATACCTTTGGCAAGACCGGAAAGAGAAGGGAAAATAAAAAAATATATCTTTGAAGATGAGGAGAAAAAGGTAGTAGATATGTATAATGACGACAGCGACGGTGGTAGCAGCATATACGAACGCAACCCATCACCCACCCCACTACAAAAATCAATAATAGAGTCAGGCTATGATAGCAAGGGAGGCGAGTCTGTATATGAAAATGAAGACACAAGCGAGGATGAAACGAAGAGTGACAACGAGGAAACGGTAAGAAGACGTGTTGAATCTATCAATGTCTACGACATATCAGACGAGGATGAAGATACTGTACCACTAACAGATGATGAAAAATCAGCAAGAAGATACATAACTGATGTTATTTATCGCTATGATCTTTTAGCTTATCAAGAAGGTGGAAAAACCCAAGCAAAGGCTTACAAAGTATCCAAAACATGGAAAGAGAAGATGTTGAAGAACATGAAGCGGTGGGATATATCCAACCCAAAAAAGTTTTTAGAAGAAATTATATATCAGTATAAGAACGGAAAATATGATGGAATGGCATTTAACGATTATAATTACTCACGAAGGCAAAGAAACATTTGGAAAGAGGGTACTCCAGAAGTAAAGAAAGAAATAACCAAAATAGTGAAGGCATTATAAAAATTACATATAAATACATTTCATTTGATTATAAAACATGAGTAGCTTTGCTGAAGAAACATCCAACGAATACAAATGGATACCAAAAAGATTTGCTAACGGAATGTACGAGTATGAGGGGAGCAATGGATTGAAACTATTACTTGTACCAAAGTCTGGTCTATCTGTCACTACATGTAATGTCACATATCATGTGGGATCACGAAATGAAGGACTCGGACTCACCGGTGCCACACATTTTCTCGAGCATGGGCAATTCAAAGGCAGTAAACACTTCAACGGAGAGAAAGGTATCTGGTATTTAGAAACATTAGGAGGAGAATTGAATGCTACCACGTACCTAGATAGAACAAATTTCTATGAAGTTATAGAGTCAAAATTTTTAGAAGAGTGCATTAAGAGAGAAGCCGATCGCATGGAAAGCCCACTATTGACCCCAGAATCATTGAAGAGTGAAATGTCTGTAGTTAGAAATGAATATGAAAGAGGAGAGAACAGCGCGTTTCAATTAGCACACAAAAGGCTGTTTGCCACTGCGTACATAGCACATCCATATCATCACAGTACAATAGGTTGGAAGAGTGACATCGAGAATGTTACAGCTAAATCGTTAAAGGAATTTCACGATAAATATTATACGCCATCTAATGCCACGTACACATTCGTGGGCAATTTTGACCCGGAAGTGATCAAATCACAGGTGGCAAAGTATTTTGGACACATCAAACCTGGAGCACAAATTGATACGATGTACACTGTTGAACCAGAACAATCAGGGACAAGAAGAGTATCTGTAAAGCGACAGTCTAGATCATCCATTCTAGGTCTAGGATTTAAGGGCCCACATGGGTTACACAAAGATTCTATTGTTTTATCGGTACTAGCTCATCTGCTGACTTCTGGTCCGACAGCTTCAGTGGCACCCTTAAAGAATAAGGGAATAGTGCACGATGTGATAGCTAGTTGGGAAAGAGTTAAGGATCCTTTCTTGTTTGTGCTGTGGTGCACTACTAATTATCCTACTCAGCAGGCACTAGAGATGGCTGAGTCGAACATGCTTAAAACATTAAAGAATTTTCAACAGCCATCCGAGGACGCAGTAAAGATAGCTGTAAAGGCGTTGGATTTTAAATGGAAAGCATCTATGGAAGGAACGAAGAACCTAACAATGGCGATCAACGAAGCAATTAGTCGTGGAGATTCATTTGATGTGTGGAATCGCTTCTCCGTTCTACATCAAGTTACACCAGAGGATGTTGTGCGAGTAGCACAGCAGTATTTCGATACTGATAAGTTATCGGTAGTACAGTTTCTTCCTGGTCAGGTGAGACCAAAGTCATACATGAAAATGGATTACAAAACTCCAGCGTATTCAGTAGCACCAGATAAGATTGAAGCACCATCTCAATCAACACTAAACTTTGCAAAACAATCTACAGAAGACAATGGAATCACATTCACGAAATACAAAAATACTAATAACATTCACATCTTAGTGTCGATGGAAGCAGAAAAATCTGACTACTCTGCCGATGAATATGTTGCGCGTATGATATTGTCAAAAATGATGATGAAAGGTGCGTTCGTAAATTCTTCTTCCTGCCCAGAGAAAACAATATCCAAATTCCTACAGCAAAATGGAATCAGACGTGAATTCTCTCACTCGCCAAATGGCGTTGTTCTTCAACTGATTATTCCAAAAGATGATGCTAAAATTGTGAACAAAATGGTAAAGTTAATGAAGGCTGAAATAGAAAGTCCTATGCTAGAGCAGACAAGCTTCACCTACACCAAAAATAGAACACTAGCAGAACTAAATGGCAGTATGGATGATGTCAATCGTAGTGCTAGCAGTGGTCTCTATCAATCATTGTTCAACGAGGGAGACGCAAACTACAGACACTCGGTCCATGAACTAGCGCAAGCATTGAAGGGGTTGTCTTTGCATGATGTAAAGAACCAGCACGATGTTTTAAACAAAAACGCATTAACAAAACTAACCATCGTTGGTCCTTCATTGATACGTACATGTGCTCTAAAAACGTCACCAGCAGTGATAAAATTTGAACGCAAGATACGAAACGACGCTCCAATGATAGAGAGAGTGCAATTACCTGGTAAAACATCATGTACAGTCAACATGGGGATGCTGGTTAAACCTTCAACGGATCTAGTCGTTGCGGCTGGAATATTGGGAAACGGGTTTAGTGGAAGATTGATGAAATATGTACGCGATCAGAAAGGATTGACGTATGGTATTGGAAGTAAAATGAAAAGAGAAAATGGGACTGGAATATTAAAAATTGTAGCAACCTTTGCACCCACTCTACTTGAAGAAGGCATGAAAGCCACAACAGAAGTGTTGGACAAATGGTTTGACTCCTCGACAATCACGGAAAAGGAAGTGGCGATACAAAAGCAAATATTATTAGGCTCGAGAACCGTGCACTTTGATCGCCCATCGCAAATTGCAGGAACTGTTCATAATGCAGCAGTGAGAGGCTTAGGTGTTAAGTACATTGATGAGTTCACACAGAAAGTCAACGCGGTAACACTACGCTCTGTAAAAGCAGCTATCAATGCATTGGACAGGAATAATTTAAAAACTGTAATAGCAGGAACGTTTACTTAAAATTTTAATTGATCTTTAACTTTTCTTTTACAACTCCCCTTTGAATAACGACAAAATCCATCCGACAGTGGTTGCTGCATTAACTCTTCTTCTACAACGTTCCCGAAACCTGTATATCGTTTTACAACTGCTTTTGCTGTAGTTCTTTTCCACGTCTTTGCTCCAGCTTTTCGTGCTGCATTTTTTACTTTCTCCATCCTCTTATGCAGATCTTCTGCTGTTGGCATTTCATCCCAATTAGCTAATCTTACAGCTTTTCCACGCTTTTCCACTGGTCTGCCAGTTTCAGAAGTAAGGAGCATGAGATCAAATAGCTCATTAACAACAGCTACAAGGTTAGTTGGATCCTCATAACTTGTTGTCATAGCTGCAACCTTTTCTGCCATCTCTCTAAACTCTGTACGTCTTCCTTCCATTTTATCTTGCCAGACTTTGTTACTCATATTTTGATACATATACGTATTGTATGCTCTGGCCTGTTCTTCATTAGGTGCCTGTTCCCATTCATAGTACTTGTTTTCATTAAATAATCGAAAGTCTTGAGGCACCATCAACATGTTGAATGCTGCTAACAATGTTTTACTCAAGGCATATGCATCACGTATAGCATACCCCCGAGCTCCATACAAATTACGGAAGTCATTGGGGTTACTAAAAGCATTTGTAGGAAGATAATACAAGGTAGCCAGTTTAGACTGACATCCCTCATTTCCATAATACTCGTTACAAATCTGAGCCATATCCAGATCACCAAACGAGAAAGTGTAACCCTGTTGGCCATCTTTTATCTTAAAACCTTTGTTTCTACGATCAGAGCAAACAAAGATGTTATCTGGCTTAATATCTAATACGTACACCCCTTTCTCGTGCAATATCTTCAACACTTTTGTTGTATCGTAGACTAAGGTCAGAAAGCCCCTAACTTTATCTTCAAATGTTTTTATTTGCTTAGACAGGACAAAGTGTGTCAGATCAGACTGTTCGCACATTGGTACCTTTGTTATAATCACACGCCTTGTTGATAGCGTACCCTTCTCTACAAACTCCTGGGCATAGATATTATTAGCAGTGGCAAAGTTCAACCTATCTTTTACTTTGTTGTCGAGACCGGAGAAGTAAGCGGATAGATTCTCTATATGGTGCTCATATTCCGTAACTCTGGCAAGATAGTCATAACCTTTCTCACCTTTTCTTTGCTTTCTCGGTATATGAAATGTGTACGCATAATTTCCAAATAATATAATATCCTTCAATCCTCCTCCTAAAATATCAATCTGTGAAGCATAATTATTAATCACCGTTTGAATCCTCACTACCCATGGAGGAGCGTTTCGAGCAAGTTCAAACTCATTCATAAATAATACTTGCAACGCTCTACTGTCAGAGAACACTCCCTTCCCATATCTAGATTGCAGTTCCTTCTTTATAAAAAGCGGATATCTTTTTAGTAATTTCGGTTGCACGAATGAATTCTGTTTTATTATAGGTTGCTTCCGTTGAATGCTCCCGTATCTCGTAGCCATTTATATCACAAGGTTAAACTTAAATATTCATTTTGACTATAAATGATCTGATCTATCTCCTTAAATGTTCTTGTGGTTGTACGGATTAGCATTCTCATTGTCCTTCTGGTTCTTAGTATTAGACTATAATGTAATCACAGAAATAATACCATTATTGTTGGCTGCTTGCATGTCTCTATTGTACTCAGTTAAACTTCTTAGAGCTAAGGAAAAGGCTTCATTTCACGTTGGAACACTTGCCACGGCTATTTTATTCATAGTGTTATTTGTCACCAAACCAGACAATCTATACTTAATATTTAGTATTGTGTTTGGAGTTATTGTGATACTTATGGTCTGTGCCAACATTGATACGCTTTTTGTCGCACCACCCGCCTGGTTATCTGGTGCTAACGCTCTCTCTCTGGTGCTGACGGTTATTATCTACATTGTATTTTATGCCGCCATTCAACATCACATAGATACATTCTATGTCCTGATACCACTCGCACTGCTCATAATCATTGAGCTTTACATCATATTAAACATAAAAAATATGCCGTCTCTCTGTGAAAGCAAGAAAAGTAAGTTAAGAAGAGATCGCATCACATACTTCATTGCAATTTTAATTGTTGCCGTCACCACCATTATGTATGCTACAGAAGTGATAAGTGCTGAGGTTAATTTATTTCTTTGTGTCGTCTTATACACAGTAGGACTGGTATATTCTACATTGCGGACAGTTGTGAACATATGTAGAAATAATAACACAAGATCGATGAACGCTGGGTGGAAAATTATAGTGAATGAAGTATAAATAACTTATTCTATCCTCAAAAATGAATACTGATGAGGCCTTATATGTTAATCTAAAAGTATTGTCAAAACTCCAGCCCTACCAACGTCTCAACACACGTCAATCTCTATTTCAGGTCACTCATGTAGAAGCAAATAACAGGTTTACAGAATACTTAACACACATGCCAGAGTGGTTGAAACGATGGATGGAAGGAAGTTCACGTGATTCAGACTTCAACCGGATACGTGATCTTGTATATAAAGCATTCCACACAATGAAGCAGGAAAAGGAACGGAGCAAAATCATAGACCATTTGCAAAAAGCAAGCGTTGGTCTCAACAACTTAAAAAAAACGTACGAAAACGATCTTACTTATACGTGTAGAATAACAACACTAATAGACAACATTAAAGAACATGTGGGTCAATACAATGTTGAAGCAGTGTTGGAAGATGACTTTTTTAAGTGAAACTACTTGTAAATAATTTATATAATTTAAAAACGTAACTTTCCTACCGCCCTGGACCCACGATCCTCTACCAAAACCTCCCCAAACTTCTCTTTCAACTCATTTCTCTTCTCTTTTATAGCCAATTCATAGAGATATATTAACATGTCATACTTCTTCATTTCCCACTCAGTGAGTGGACGCCTCTCTGATCTGTGCCTGTCAAATGTATCATTAAACTGTTGCTGAGTTTTGACTGCTCGTATTTCATTTACCTGTCTGTCAAATATAGCGGCGAGGGTCTCTTTCTTCTTCTTCGGTCTGCTCTGTTTCTTTCCCATTTATTTCATTACACTATACTATTTATACATACTTTACTTTAATTTTAACGGTCTACTGATAGGAAACAAACGCATAAACTCTGCCTTAAACAAATTTGCTACATCCTCATCTTCTATTATCATACAATTCTCTAAATGGTTCACAGCACTCTTGGTAAAGTTGAACGATCCATTCGCTACCCACAGTGGCTTCTTACTCTCGTCTAAACCTACTAGAAACTTATGGTGTAATAAACTTTTATTATAGCCACTGCCAGTACCAATCGTTTGGATCGGACTCTTCGCACCTGGTAACATCTTCAACTTTTTGTATTTCATTTGATTCGTCTTTGATCGCGTTAACTTGTCTCGTGTGACAATAATACACACACCTTTCACGTTTGACGCCAGGGTGTCGAGTATGCGCGTATGTGAGACCCATGCGCAACACCCTATAATGTAGTGCGTATTTTCTTTCTTGATCTGCCTGCAAATAGCATTCACAATAGAGTGACCATTGAAATGTATTTTAATTTCTGTATTCTTAAAGACTTGCTGTCTCTTTCTCGATGGATCTTCAATCAGTTTGTTTAAATTGACTTTCTTCGCCTTCACCATTTGTTTTGAACATAGACAGGACTATATATAGATGTATTTTTTATAATAAATGAAGCTGTGTAGCAAACGTAAATGCTCTAGATGCACCAGGCACCATGATACTAAGTATAAGTGGTGTGAGACATGTTTGGAGACTGCTAGACGTTCCCAAAAGAAACGTAAACGATTGGCAGCGCAGTTGGATGTACCCGATGGAATGCGATTATGTAAAGGATGTTCCCGCATCAAACCCATCATTGATTTTACATCCAAAATGTATCGTCGGGAAAAGTTGACAACAACATGTCAATCGTGTCGTGAGAGTCAATCAAAATCACAAAAGAATCCAACCACATCAAATGGTGCATGTCGTACGTTTTGGACAGAATGGAAAAAGGAACAGACATGTGTGGACTGTGGATGCAATGATTCGCGAGTGATAGAAGCTGATCATGTTGGTAAAAAGGTAGAAGGAGTAAGTCAAACTAGATATTGGGTTAGGCATGGTGGGGTGGAAGCAATGAAAAAAGAATTGAAACATTGCCAAACGAGATGCAAATGCTGTCATCGTGTCATTACTAAAATACGTCACGATTTAAAGCGTGAAATGGAAGGTAGAAAACAAAATTCAACTGCGAGGCGTCGTCAGGATCAAATCAATCAGATCAAGTTGAAGATTGGAGCATGCGTTGTATGTGTCCGAAAAGTGACCAAAGAGACGTGTGTAGCATTCGATTTTGATCATAAAGATGAATCAAGAAAGGTGATAGGTATATCACAGAGTGTTTACAAACCCAAAGCAGTCTTTCAACGTACCATGCGTGAAGAAATACCAAAATGTACCTTAAAATGCTCAAATTGTCATCATATAAAAACACATTATAAATATAATTAATTTTTAATCACTATCACCACGATCTTTACCAACTTTGTAACTCGTCTTACTTTCCGTGAATTGTTCTTTATACTTCTCCAATAGCTCTTCTCCAACATTATCACCCTCCACCAGTTGCGCAAACTTCTTTTCAGTGAAGGCACACTTCTCAACCTCTCTTCTTTTGAACGTATACATGCCAACAGAATATTCGTCCAATCCTTCTTCATTCATATATTCGTAGACAGTATTGATATATCCTTTTTGCTCTTTGTTTAAGACTTTCAGTTTTTGTTTTATTTCATCGATGGCTGGCTTAAGTTCAAGGAATTTAGTTTTAGCATCTTCTAGAACAGACGACGCACTGACAGCGTTTTGTTGTTGTAAAGTATGTGGCATTGTTTTAATAAAAAATATTAATATATTTATAGTCAGAAAAAAAGAGTATTTATTTTCACAAAAAATATGTATATGATTATCAAAGTGTACAACGATCTTGAGACGAAACTACTGAGTAAAATTGTTGGCGATGACAGAGAACAAATTAAAGATGAGTATTCAACTGATGGGTGGCTCTA
>Ga0257127_1002147_pt1 | contig 12596 bp, 1 predicted proteins | sample SI060_135mmetaG_FD_190152 | JGI IMG/M metagenome (GOLD analysis project Ga0257127, IMG submission 190152) | Marine microbial communities from Saanich Inlet, British Columbia, Canada - SI060_135m | ecosystem: Environmental > Aquatic > Marine > Inlet | place: Canada: British Columbia | collected...
AATGGTCAAGGCCCCTCTTACTATGTCCAATGCCGCTGCGATAGACAAATGGAATGAGGAAACTAACTACTACCTACCCTACGGCAATGATGAACTAAAGGAAATGGTTTAATCACCTATAGCGGCTTTCAAAGTAGAACTTTGATTAAGTACTGGTGTAAATTTCCAAATATCCTCAGGCTTATCTAACATCTTAACTAATATACCAAACGGTACCCCCATAAAATTAGCTAACGCCCTATTACCCCGATCCATATCCGTAGCCGCGTCATCTATAAGTTGCAATGGACCATACAATCCAGACCTTCGCGCCACCTCACTCAAATAATCCAACCCTTGATAGTCTCTAGTCGTATCCTCCAAATTTAATGCCTCAGCCGGTAACTTACCAAATAATAATTTACGTAACTCATATCCTAAAGCTGCTAACGGCATAACAGTTGCTCCAAGCGCCATAAGCGGTAACACCTTAGCTACCCCTTTAGCATCTCCCATATTTACCATAGTCTGATGCCATATCGTTTCGTAAAACGACCACATGAATCCTCGTAAATAAAAGAACAACGCCATTCGATGATCCGACCCATAATAAGGCCGCGTCTGCGCCGTAGGTCTCATTACCGCTTCATCCACCCAACGATTAATCGCTGTACGAATCTCTATTGATATTTCCCCTACCCGAGAAGGGTCTAACGTATTCCGATCCAACCCACCATCAATCCACTCTTGCACTAACTCTCTAGTTAACCCTAACCTTGCTAACTTCTCTGTTGACTTCGCATCATTCTGTTTAGCCAAATATTTAATATCATCTTTAGCCACCTGTACAGCCGCAATACGCGTAAAGTCAGTCCACCGTTTCAGTCCAATCGCTCTAAAAAACTTATCATTTATACGCTTCAACCCTGTAGGCATGTAACCTATCTCCATAGCCGACGCTAGCGTATGATCTACCATTCCATCATATATACTTAACAACATCCCCGCATAAGACTTAGCCTCCTCCGCATATTTAGGGTCTTTCAAGTAACGTATAGTATCTTGTAACCCTTTCCAACTCCGCTTAAACCCATCTGTCTCACCTAATCTGATATAGATACCCGCTAAATCAGGTAACGACGTTAACGACGCCCCACTTAATAAACTCGTATTCAATCCTGTTATTACCCCACCTTGAACCTTACGTACTGTGGGATTCATATTAGCCCCTAAAGACCCTTTATACGCTTCTAAAGCCTTATACCTAATCCAATTAGCCTGATTAACAGTCAACGAATCCGTCACAGATCGAACCGCATAATTAAGTTTAAACTCCAACTTAGCAGTAGGATGCCACTTATGGCGTAAATCAGTCGGTCCACCTACACCCATTTCTAATATGGGTCTACCATAAGCATCAAATGCATACCCACCATATTCACGTTGCCAAGCTAGCCGCTTAGCTAACGCGTCGGTATACCCTATTGTTAAAGTACTAATATCATCAACATAATACTCCGCTAGCTGCTTACTCAATCTAGGTGTAAACACCCGTTTATACTTAGCCCTAAAAGACGAAGTAACAAAAGCATCGATATCCACATTCGGATCAACCTGCCCATCATGACTCGCGATCTCCTGCCACAACTGCTCCGCCTCAACTTCGCTCATCAACGGGCTATCATGTACTAACTTATCTTCCTCCATAAAGATTTTAATTATTTTTTCTTTGGCTCCCTCCGCTACCCACTTCCCTTGAGTATCCAAAACTAATGGAAAATAATCCTTCGTCCCCTCCATCCGCAGATCTTGCCCATACCTCGCATATATAGCCTTGAAATACGTCCGTACCGCCTTCACTTCACTTCTAACATTCATCGGTACTTCTGAAATTGGGGTGTGCTGGATTAAGTGCCTGCTTAAGTCCTTAAGCTTAGCTTCTGCAAACGCCGCTTTTTTAGGGTTACGCCGCTTTTCAATCCAAGTAGGCATCGAAGGAATCTGGCTTAAGGTCTTAATCATACCCACCTTAACGAAGCTGTCGCCTTGCTTAACTCGCATATCTAGATAGAGGCGCTGCTGGTAGCCCTTTATAATTTCAGGGATAGTAGGTTTACCTTTTTCCCCGCTCTGAACTCTAAAATTCCTAGCTATATCAGTGGCCGCAGTCGACCCCATAGCCCTAAGTACTCGGTCTACCGATTTATACAGCGGATCAAGAGCTCCTAGTTTATCAACTAGTGCCTTCGTAGTTTCGATAGTAGCCTTACCCACTCTAGAATCTCGCGCACTAGATACGACCCTCTCCCCGATAAAGAAATCTTCATGGACGGAGTTCACCCCCGCAGCCTTATGTAGCATAGTGGTTGAAGTACTAAGACTCCTAGCTGCTTCTACATACTTATCAGGGTGTGCGACTATATGCCGATCAACCATAGCGTCTAAGAAAGCATTGACACTAGGTTGGTGGTCTACAGATTTAGGTTTAAGTTTCAGCTGAGCCTTTAGTTCTTTTATACGCTCCCTAACGCCTTTTAGTTCAGCCTCCAGCATCGCATCTTCATGAGTTATCAATCCCAACTGACCTTTAGCTCTATCCCGTGCGTCCAGTTCAGCAGTTAGCCGTTCCGCTACTTCGTTCACCGAGTAGCCTTGAACGCTACGGGGTTTCCCCTTCGAAACCTTCGTACTACTCTCTAAAGCTTTACCTTTTTCTAACCACTCATAAACACTAGCACCTGGGTATTCTCCTTTAGTGCCTATATTCCCAATTGCGGTGTCTTCCCACCATCTAGGATCGAGTATTACCCTTTTACGACCTTTTATATCCTTAACAGGGATGTAATCAGGAGATAATTTAGCAAACGTCGTAGTACGTTCAGGGTTCCTTATACCAATCACGGTATCGTTATCTAGCCCCATCTGCCACACGTAACTCATTATATTGTGCAACGCGCCTATATCTTCCCCGTGACGCTTAATTATCCGTTCTAACCTACTACGGTTAGCTGCGCGTTTTTTCTTCACTGCCCGAAACTTGTCATCACCAAACGACTGCTTGATAATGTCATCTCTACGAACCTCGAGCTGTGATAACTCTTCACGCCATTCCTTACGGCTACGTTCTCCCACCGTAGTAATGATCGCTTTGAGAGACTGGACTAAAGCCTTAAGCTTATCTAATATACCTTTAAAGAACTTAGTGACTGCATCACTCGCCTCTGGCCGGCCATCCACCCAGTGAATAAACATGTCCGCAAACCGCTCTCTAGCAGCGGTAGCCTCATCTTTATCCGCCCAGTTTACATCGCCGAATATCTCTTCACGTATTTCTTGCGATTCCTTATCCTTACGCTCTACCAGCTGATCCAGGGAAGTACGCTGTACTAAGTGACCAAACTCGTGGGCCAAGGCTGTCACTATATCGACATCAACCGAACTCTCCCGAAGTTTCTCTAAAGATCGCTCCAGCTTATCCAATACCACGCGCGCCGCGTCAGCTTTTTCGCCCTCCAGCTCTCCTATTTGACTGGCGACGAGCTTCGCTTGGGCTTCTAACTCTTTATGTTCAGCTATTTTCGCTTTATTCACCGCCTTAACCGAAGGGACATAGATGACCGGCACTCTCAACTTAGAATGCTTATACTTATCCATGTATAGGACGCGAGACGAGCTGATGCCACTGTTTTGCGCCCCGTCAATCACTATACCGCTAAGCTGCTTAATAGCGTCGTCGAACTCGCTTATTTCTGATTTCGTTACCCCTTCCTTCAGCTTATTAAGTCGGGCTTTCTCCTTCTTTAACTCTTCGATGTACCGCTGGACGCCTTTCATATCCGCCACTATCACTTGGGTCTTAATACCGAGTAGCTTCTTCCAAGTGTCGATAAGCTTAACCGCCCGCTTATCGGTTGTGTACGAATGAGTTTTACTTAGCGCCTTAAGTGTTTTCTTAGTTATGTTAGCGTTCTCAGCATCCACCCCGTGCTTAGCAACCCGTTGTACGGTCGGATCGTGCTCGACCTTTTCAAGTGGGGGATTAACGGACGTCATTCTCGGATCTACTTCTGCATTGCTACTACCACCCTCAATTATAGTTTCGTAATCCGCCTTCTCTCGATGCATCATGAATAGAGATAGTTTATCTTCCAACTCTTTCACTTCCCACGCATCATTGGTTCGCTCTATCTGATCTTCTAGTAACTCTATAGCTAGCTCTTCAGCTTCACTAAACGGCCCATCCAAGTCGATACCTTTCAATATCAGTTTACCTCGGGCCCTGGCTTTAGACGCCTCTCGAGCAATTAAACGAGGTAACCAATAAGGCATTACCACCCCTTTAATAGCGTCTTCGGTCTTACCAGTCTCTAGAGCGGTTACGAACTTACTGACGGCAAGATCAGTATACTCGTTGCGCCGTTTACCTACGCCTAGGTATTTACGGACTGCTTCAGTTAGATCGCCTTCTTTATTTGCTAGGCTTAATAATTTCTTTCTAGCTTTTTCCGCATCCTTATTCTTAGGAGACTTATTAACTAAAAGTTTTATAAGGTCTTTTACCTGCGTTAAAGCCTCGGCCCTAGCCAAATGGTTATCAGCCCACTCTGTGTCGGATGTGGCGATCCCGCTAGCAGGCGCCGTAACCAATCGCTTTGGCGCCCTAACCTTTTTCTTTTTACCCTCAACTAACCGCTTTTCCTTACCTCCAGTTTTTACTAGGTTCTGAGTATTGGACATATCAACGGCGGCTAACTGGATTAGTAACTTCGCTTCTTCCTCAACGGTCAACTGAGCAACTGGGCGCGAGTTACTACCTAAAGAAGGTAAGGCTATACCGTCAACTTTAACCCACTGGTCAATGAACTCAACACGTTCGGTTCTCAGCTTAGCTGGATCAGGGGCTTCATCTCGGTAACTGATAGGTAGCTCGTACACGACGTGCTCATTCCGCCCGCCTACATCAGTAGCCCGTAATAATGTGAGGCCCGTTAGAATACCTTCTTTCTTATCCGATATAGATACCGCACCAGTCATGCCATTTAGATCCAGCCCCAGACGCATAATTTTATATCCATCAAACGCAACCGAAGCAGTTCGCTTACCATTTACGACTCTATCGAGCATAACTCGGTTTTTCCTATAGTCCCGACCCGCCTCTTTCATGAGCTCAAATCGTTGTAGGATCCTGGCCGCATTGATTTCCGCGTCCCGAGTATCGTTACGATGCGCTACGACCCACGTAGACTCCGTAGCAGAATTCATGGCCTTTTCTATAGTCACTTGCTGCGATAATTCCATAAACTGGTTGTATCGCATAGTCGCGAACCTATCGGCCATAGTGCGTGCTTTATTCTCTCCTTTATATACGTACCTGGGGGCATCCCCTAAAGGGGTCTTCGGTAGTATCATTATAGGTCTAGAGTCATTAGATCCTAGGGTACCCGTTTCTACCGACTCCGTTATATCGATGTACTCCCCTATAACGTTCCTATCCTTACGGATAAATATTAGATCGTCCGTTCCGTATGCGACTTTAGCTATAGTAATCGCTTGGTCTATTAGAGTCTTGTTAGCCGTAATGGACTTAAACCCCGCCCTCTTTAGGAGTATGGGTTCCCCTTCTCTAAACCGCTCCCAATTAGTGTCGGACCCCTTACCTTGGACCCGAAATGTCACCAACCGAGGATCAGCTTGTTGACTATGGGTATCTCCAGAAATCGGATTTCCGTCCTCGTCGTACCCTTGACCTTGATGTTCCTGCGTTTGAGTAGCATCTAGAATATCGGCTTCGACCGGGCCGTCCGCCACCTCCCCTCTATCGGGCATGAACCGGTTATAGTCCCATATATCCTTAAGCCGCCCAAAGGCTAACTTAGCGTCAAACCCACGCCCGAAATGGGACAGTCTTACATTTTCCGCTTTACCCTCGTCGGTTTTAAATTCGAAATCTATGGTTTGCGGATCCGGTATGTCATGGAAGAAATCAACAAATACAGCTTCCACGCCCGTTTTAGTTTCTGAGTAATCCGCAGGGTCGACTGAGTACGTACCGACAGGTTCCTCTCCTTTATATACAGTGAACCCCATAACCTTAGAACCATCGTCACCCTTTTTCAGGCGCTTAACATCTCCTACAGTATGCCCTTCTGGGGGGACCATATAAGTCCAAGTAGTCTTACCACCCTCAGTGAAGTTATACGCGCGCCTACTCTCTTCGAACTCTTGTTTAATTAACGCCTTGGACTCATCTACAGGACCGTCGAATATAAAATCAAGGTCATGTACCTCAGCTCCTTTACGACGGTACATAGGGCCCTGCGGCGCGTAGGCTATACTACCCGTAAGAATGACCCTAGAATCAGTGCCTATACGGGACATGATTTTATGCGCTAGCTTATTCCCATCAAACGCTTCCTGCAAGTTGACCTGGCGGAAGTCAGGTCTATTCGTCGCACGTATGAAGTTGAAATCATTTCCTTCAAACGTACGGTTTACGATACCTTGTATTTCTTTTTTTACATTCTTCCATTCCTTGCTTTCTGCAAAGCTACTAAGGAACTTAGCTACGTCCTCTAGGAATTTAAGTATCTTAGCTTTTAACGTAGCATTAAGGTTGTAGTCGCTAGCCAGCTTATCGCTAATACCTTCTTCGAGTAATCGCTGAAAAACTTCCTTCGTGACAGTACGCTCCGCTTTATCAGTCGCTCTTTTTGTATTATCGTCAGTATTACCTTCCAACAATGCAGCTACGTCATTTTTAAAAATGTCACTTTCAGATATTGCGAGGCGAACCTTAGTAAATTCGTTCGACCTGCTCATCATCGTTGACAATGGCTCAGCTAAGGCCTTAGCTAGCTGTACGGGATCACTAAGATCCGCATCTATTTCTTTATGCGCTAGGTTTACAAGTAGCTGCTCCGCGTAGCTAACCTCAAACCCGTAGTGGTTTAAGAAATTTACAGCGCGATCGACCGCATCAACGTAGCTCTGCGATTTACCTGTAGTAGCCTTTACTTTACCTTTAGACGTAGTCTTACTAGGTTTCTTTTCTCCCTGCTTAATCCCCTCTACAAGGAACTCTTGTATGATCTTTTCCAGTTCTACCCGATTAGCCGCGCCCACCGTATTAGCGTGACTCCCTCTAATACCAGCGATGTTAAGAGAATGTACGTTCTCGTTAGTCGCTAAGAATTCGGCAAACCCCGCGACGTGCTCCCCCCATCCTTTCTGTTCGTAAAATTCTACTAATTTTTCAAAATTGACTTTAAGGTAAGGCTCACCGCGCTGTTTCGCTTTCTCATCAACTGATATGAATTTAGCAAACCCCGCAATGTGCTCCTCCCCTTTCTGTTCGTACAATTTTACTAATTTATATAGGTTGACTTTAAGGTAAGGCTCACCGCGCTGTTTCGCTTTCTCATCAACTGATATGAATTCCGAATTATTATCCTTTTTGTATGCTACTACTAATTCTTTTAAATCGACGACGTGATGAGGTTTACCCTGTTCCTTCGCCATCTTAATAGTTTTACCCGTACCGATCGACCCTTTGCGGGTAAACGCAATAGTCGCGTCTGCATTCTGCACGTTTTTCTTAGTCCTAGGCGGGTAAGCACTAGAACCATCTTCGGTAAATATAGGTCGATCCGCTTTGTCTATGCCTCCATTCTCTGCTACGTACCCCTTCGGCACCATTCCGCCGAGCTCTACACCCCACCCCTCGCGCTTAAGTTGCTGACCGGCCCGTATACCCGCAATATCACCTCCAGTCTGCCCTCCAGATATAATAGTAGTGATACTATTATGCCCTGTAGTGGCTGGCGGATACTCACCCGACTGTTTAGCTTTAGATTTAACTTTAACCTTAGCTTTCTTAACCTTAGCTTTCTTAACCTCGGGTTTAGCTTTAGCCTTAGTGAACTGGCGTTCTATTACGGCTACAACCGATGGGGCGACTTCTTTATCCGCTACCCCTAGCTCTTTCATAAGTTTGGTATAGAATTCTTTTACGGAATCCGCAATGCGCTTTATGACTCCTTTAGACGCCGAACTAAGATCGAGACCGTGTTTACCCGTTAGTAAATAATGGGATACCTGATCAGCAAACCACTCATCCATGAGCTCTGTATCGCCCCCCTTAAGAAGGCCCGCCTCAGGGTTACTGCGGCCTATAGGGCTACGGCGGCTAGTAAAGTCCCGGGTTTCGTTTACGTCCTTCTTCCAAGTGTCGAAATCGCCCTTCAATGCTGTTAGTTCGTCGTCCGTATAACCTCGGTCTGAAGAAGGTTTCCCATCCATCTTACTGTCGTGCATAAAGTGCTGTAAACGCAGCCCTAGGACCTTGGATAAAGCGTGTCCTACCTCGTGGGCAACCACGTCCATAGCCTGGGCGCGCTCCTTAGGGGTAGAATCTTTACTCTGTAACGTCCGTAACCTATCAGCTGACAGCGTGATAGTCCCAGCTTTAGTCCCCGTAGTCCACTGAGCCACCCCAGTTTCAGGGGTACTCTTTATTATTGGGGCTGACTTACCCATTCCCTTAAACCACTTATCGACCACATCCTGTAGTTTCTTTACGGTTTTACTGTAGTCGCCGGTGTCCTTATCCTTATCGTCACCGCCGCCCTTCAGTGTGTCTATCGATTGTTTACCCATCACCCCGTAGAGGCTCTTTATTTCGTCCTTAACATTTTTCTCTAACGTAGCCTCATACTCTTTACGCGCCGCCTCAACCTCGGGCGACTCTACCGTTTTTGTCAGGGCTCGAGCATTCTTAAGCGTTCTTTGTTTCTTACTAAGTATCTCCTTAAGCCTAGCCTCGTCCCCGATACCTTTAAGCTCGCGCCTGAACTTTTCATGGATTTTCGCAGACTCTTTACCCAACCTAACGTAATCAGCTATTTTGATACTATCTCGAGTCCTTTGCTTCTTACGTTCATCCTCGCTTGCCTGCGAATCGAGCCCTTCGGCTTCAGTCTGTTCCTGCCGCAGTTGTTCGGCCATCTGGTTATCTGCATTATCCTCAGCCTCAGAACCGAAGTTAGGCGCCTTCTTACCCATATTACCCGGTTCTTCCGATTCTCCCGGTTGCTCCCAAGGGTGTTGGAAATCGGCGCCATGGTCGTGGCCATCCGCTGGATTCTCCACTGGACCTGTCAACGACTGAGCCTCGTGGCCATCCGCTGGATTCTCCGCTGGATTCTCCACTGGATCTGTCAACGACTGAGCCTCGTCAAACTCCTGCGACGTGATATCCTCCGTCGCCTCTGGCTGCTTGGCTGAGGTCTCTAGAATTACCCCCGCTTTTACTAGGTACTCTTTATATAGAGCGCGGCTAACCTTTTCATCTCCTTTCCACTTCACGGTATCGCCGACAACTTCAAACCACTTGTCTAACTCTTTTTTAAACTTGGGGTCATGCTCAACCAGCATATCGTACCCTTGCTTGGCCCCCGCAGAGTTACTACCTGCAATATCCGCAGACATACCCTCTAATACAGTGTGCCGGAACGCTAAATCAGGCTCCCCACCTCCCCCCGGTGCCGGAGGGGGCGGATCAATCGCTCCTTTTAAGGGAGCATTTCCTGGACCCTGCGGGCCCCCCAACGCTCCCGCGCCTCCGCTAACGGCACCAAGGACGCCGCCAGTCGCGAATCCGGCCACCGCCGCTTCTTTAAGCGACTGGATAGACTCAGGGCCAAGTGGATCGAAACTCGGATCTTGGATACCTCGTAATATTATATCGACAGCCGTTTGCATGGTTTCAGTTACACTTTCAGCAGCGCCCGAAACACCTGCGGCTTTGATGACTTCTTTAGCCATCTCTTGTATATTAGTCGCCTGCTTAGCTCCGAAGAACGACGTTAATGCGCGTTCTACACCGACTACGTCAAGGGCCGACTTGACTGCCCCCGCCGCCGCCACTATAAGTGGGCTGGCAGGGTCATCTAAATTCATCTGACTTATTTCAGTTTCGCCCACATTAGCAGGGTAGAAACCGGCGGTAGCGCCCGCTTTAGTGTATTTATTAAGTACGTCGTCTGATTTTGACTTACCTGCTTCCCATAATTTCTGGCGCGTTACTTCAGCGGCCCGAGAAGGTGATAAGGCTGGCTGTGCTGCTTTAATCCGCTCAGCTCTAAGTGCTGCAGGTACGTGTGCACGCGCGCGTAACATCGCTTGCTTACCTGCTTGTTTAGCAGCTCCGCGTCCTACTACTCTAGCGGCTAAACCTCCAACTCCGCCCATACCTAGCATGGTTACATTCTCTATAACCTTCTCGCCCACATATCTGCCGGCGTCGCGCATGCTATCAATATCTGTATAAGACGGTACTTCAGCGGGCTGATACCGCATTTCCTCGTCTTGTCTTAAGATCCCTTCTTCGGCCCATTTCTGACCTTCTTTACTACCTACTCCCCGCGCCACCATATGGGCTAATCCATACAATCCCTGCTGTGCGCTATCTACGCTCCGGTCTAATGCCCGATCTACCCAACCTTGGCGGTGCCGTAACTGACTAGCTGACCTTAAAGGCACGTCTGCATACATACCATTAAATTGCTCTAGGTGTTTTAGCACTGGATGATCAGGGTTTAGCACCCTATCCATATTAGCTACCCGCTGCATTTCATTTAAGTCAGCCGATCCGCCTCGGAACTGGCTGGCTCTAGCATAGTGGTTGGCTATCTGAAAACGGTTCAAGTCACCTAGTCCCGTCTCTACCCGCCCCACTGTACGACCGTGTACATCCGTACCCATACGATCTATGCCTGTAACGCCTGTACCAACTGCGTACTCAGCGGCATTCTTAGACAGCTGGCCTCCAATTGCATCGCCCGTAGGCTTGTCTTTCCACGGCTTGGCAGTTTCGGGGCTGTTCAACCCTTGCAACCGAACTACCTCCCCTTCTGGGGTGACTAATGTATCGCCATCCTTGATGGTGTAGCCATTATCTAATAATACGTTTACGTCCTCTTCGCTTAGTGCTAAAGGCCCCGCCGCATCTTCTATAGTCCACTTGGCTGTCATTCTAAATACCTATTTTATCTAACGTTATTCAGCTGCCCACTCTTCCTATGCGTATCAAACGCATTCTGGGTGCGCCGCTGGGCTGCTAGGCCTTGGTCTCTAGTTATATCTAAGGCCAGTGCCTTATCTCGCGCCTGTTGTGCAGGACTTTTGCTTGCTAAGGTTTGCTGTATCTTCGTTACAGTACCGGGTTTAGCTACGCCGCCCGCAGTCTGCTCACCTATTTCTTTTTCTAACGCCCCTAGATACTGGTCAAGAGACATAGTTCGGTTAGCGTCCTCAGCCCTCTTCCATACATTTTCAAAGCTAGACAAAATAGGCCACAATAGTCTTGGTTCTAGCTCATGTATCTCCTTGATGCTACCGTCCTTCATAACTTTGTCGCCCCACTTTTGGTATATCAGATCTTTCGCGTGCTCGTAGGAATTGATGAGTGCACTCCGTTTGAGCCCCACTTTCTGTGGGTCGTTCTCATAGGTACTAGCGGGAATGTACTGGTTGACCCATGCATTAGTACGCTCGATGGCGGCGTCCTTTGCCTTTCTCTTATTATCCGCTTTTTGCAGCCTAAGCTTCTCGCTGGCCTGCCAGGCTTCACCATCAGGGTGGACTAGCCAGTTACTCCTGCTAACGGATTCAGCTCTTTTATACCCGCTCTGAATCTCAGCTATCATCGCTTTCTTCTGCTGACTTATAGCCATGAGCTGCTCAAACGTGAATATCTGAGGGCTGGAAGTGTTATCGGCAGCCCCCTTCTTCATAGAGTCAGCTGTGTACTCGTACACTTGCCCGTCCTCGCCGGTCGCTTGTACGCGCATCTTGAGTACAAAACCCTGCCCTTTATCAAGCGGGGTAACGCCTATTATCTCGCGGCTTGTAATCTTCGATCCTCTAGGTACTATGATATTTTCTACCTTCATAGACTTCCCACTTACAATCCCCATTACAGATCTATCTTCATGTATCAACGGGTCCCGCTTATTTATAAGCTCCCCAAATACCTTATTCGCCGCGTCTATTTCCTCTTCACCAAAGGTGCCATTTTCAACGGCTCCCTCAAGCACGTTATACATCTCCACCGCCAATCCTGGATCTTCAATATCCAGTTTAGTCATCAGGTTGCTATCTCGCAATGCGTCTATTAATTCCTGCGGTGGTGCACTTTTCTTGTCCCAAGCCTCGTAGGTCCTACGCAGCGTTTCGAACTGCTTGGCACGCGCGGCATTGTCCGTTTTCTCGTTGTCCGCGGCTATGACCCTCTTATGTATCTCCTCCTTCCGTCGCTCATCTTCCACTGCCCGCGTTTCTGTTGCCTTTTCCTGTGTAATTTCGCGGTTCAGCGCTGCTGCTGCAAGATCGTCCTCCTTCCACTGGCGCTCCTCAGCTTCATCCCGTATAACGCCCGCCTTCACGTCTTCGTACTCTTCTAGTAAGTTCTTCCGTGTTAAGGCTGTTTTGGCTAGATCTACCCCATATTCGTATCTCTTCTGATTTTCCGCGTCGGCCTGCCTGTCCCGCCCTCGCTGATATCGCGTCTCTTCTGCCTGTCGCCTATCCTCGAACGCCTGCCGCTTACGATCTTCCTG